>Ga0209437_100361_pt1 | contig 50797 bp, 42 predicted proteins | sample AraplaL_Cvi_mTSA_FD_184266 | JGI IMG/M metagenome (GOLD analysis project Ga0209437, IMG submission 184266) | Arabidopsis root microbial communities from the University of North Carolina, USA - plate scrape CL_Cvi_mTSA (SPAdes) (version 2) | ecosystem: Host-associated > Plants > Roots > Endosphere...
TCCGATCAGAAACCGGTATTTGCTCAGATAGTTACGCTTTAATGTCAGGTCATTATTTATGTTGCGCATAACGTTTTAGCTTTATTCTTTAAAGCTAATTCTGTTACCGAATTAGTTGACCTTTACAATTGCGAGGTACGAAGCAATCTCACCAGGATAAGAAAACCTGAATAGCATGAGTAATTTGCATAATGAGATTGCCACGCTACGCTCGCAATGACAAATTTTAGATTATTTGTGGCGTTATGAAAGTTCACGAATGTTATGTTTATATTATAACCAACAGATCAAATGATGTGTTATATGTAGGGGTTACAAGTGATCTACAGAGTAGAATAAACGAGCATAAACTAAAGATATATAAAGGATTTTCCGCAAAATATGAATGTAAAAAACTGGTTTATTATGAGGAATACCAATGGATCCAAGATGCTATCGCACGAGAAAAACAACTAAAAGCCGGTTCACGACAAAGGAAAGTTGATTTAATTATTGCAAGTAATCCATTATGGATTGATCTAAGTGCAGATTGGTATGATTAGACCACAATCTTCCGGTACACGCTGGCCACTATAAAATTATTAAAAAAAGTCTTTTCATCTACCATAGTATAGTTATCAGTGGTAAAACAACTTTTTATCTCTGGTAATTTACTTGCCTCAATGCCGCAGATCAGTCTAAAAAAAACAAACATGCTTTTCAATAAAAACCGCTGCCACCACCTGCCGGTAAGTTGAAAATCGGCATTAAGCCAAAGACCCTGTGGCTTTAGTAAGGCATGGATATGGGTGAATACGATACGTAAAGTTTGCTCGGTGAAATTGTCGAACAGAAAAGGGGTTATCACCGCATCAAAACCGGGTGCTAAGTTTACCTGTTCAATTGCATTTTGAACATAAATTACTGTATTACCGCCAATGTCTCTTTTTTTTGATAAAGCCATCATCGCTGGTGCTACCTCCACATAAGTGATATATAGGCCGGATGAGTGTGTTTTTGTAAGTTCTTCCAATATCCATCCGGTACCGCCACCCACAATAAGTACCCGGGAGCCCGGCTCAATAAAACTAAGCAGATATAGCTGGGCACTCACCAGGGCATTACCATATACCAGGCGCGAAAGGCGGTCATAGAACCAGGCTGAATTGTTGAAGCTAGCCGCCATAATTATTTAATGGCCAAAAGCAAAATGGAATGCCATCAATATCACATATTGTAATATGAGCACCCCATCCATATAAAAGAAATAGTAGTACTCATTCTTTTCCCAGGCCGATTTGAATATGAGCCAACCTGTTAATATTACAGTGAGGGTTAGCGCCCCAAAATCGGTACTAAAACCATTATTCCTGAAAAGGAATAGCAAAACAACATAACCAGCTAGCAGAACCTGGCAAAATATATAGGCCTTTTTTTCGCCCAAGGCAACGGGAATGGTTTTAAGACCCTGTTGGCGGTCGTCAAACAGATCGCGGATATCAAAGGGGATAGTAAGCGCGCCGATAAACAAAAAGCGTTTGGCTATTAGTATGGTAATATTGTGCATGGAGATATCATTGGTATGCAGGTGTAATATCTCCAGTACGGGGAATAATACACAGCTTAATGTCCATACCAGGGTGATTAGGAATGGTTTTAAACCGGGTATATTGCGTAACCCAAACTTATGATCGCCAATAGTGAAAAGCGGCAGGCCATAGCTAAAAGACAGCCCCCCCAAAAAAATAAGCAGGATTTTTGATTCTGTAGTGATTAAGAAAAACAGAGGGATTAGGGACAGCAGGGATACAATGGTAAAGGTTACCATAAGCCGGTAATGCCCAAAAAACCAGCGTACGCGTTTATAGGATGAAGTTTCCGGGTGCTTGGGGCGTGTAATAAGGATACAAAAATTGTAAATGCCCAGGGTTGATGTAAACAGCAGTCCTAAAACCGGAAACATTGGTTTTTCGCCGATGAGTTGGAAAGTGAGCAAAGCCTGGGCGACAGCGCAAAGCGACATGAAAATATTACTGAACAGCAGAAAATCAAAAACAGGTTGAAATATTTTTTTCATTTGTTATGAATGTCCGCCTGCATTTTGATCTGTTATGATCGGTATCCCGAAGGGTCCTGGCCGGCTTTTAATGTAAATATCGTAATCTCCGGTAATATTCCAACTCTACCGGCTAATCCAACAAAACCGTATCCTACGTTTACATATAGCTGTTGTTTGCCTTCCTGGTACAGGCCTGCCCATTCTTTATAAATATATTCTATGGGGCTCCACTGCAAGTGTTCGGTACGAACGCCAAACTGCATACCGTGGGTATGGCCCGAAAACATGGCATCTATTTGTGGGTACTGCGGCAGCACTTCTCCGCGCCAATGCGAGGGATCATGAGACAATAATAGTTTTACCGGTAAATCATCGGTATTTTTAGTGGCCAGATCCATGCGGCCATATTTGGGAAAAATACTCAGTTCGCCCCAGTTCTCAACTCCTAAAATGCCTATTTCTTCGCCATTTACTTTTAAACGGCGGTGCTCATTAAGCAACAGGTCCCAACCCATACTTTTATGAGTGGCTATCAGATACTCATGATCTTTCTTTTTATCAGCGAGGGAAGGCCATTTTCCATAATCACCATAATCATGGTTGCCGAGCGAACTATACACGCCGAGCGGTGCTTTTACTTTAGCGAAAATATCCAGGTAATGGATCATTTCGTTAGCCTGCCCGTTTACCAGGTCGCCCGTGAAAAATATCAGATCGGCTTTTTCTTTAAGCAGCATTTCCACACCACCCAATACCGCTTTTTTATTGTAAAAGCTGCCCGAGTGTATATCTGATATTTGACCCAACTTGATGCCGTCAAAAGCCTTAGGCAAATTGGGCAGGTACATGGTTTGATATTTTACATGATAATCATACAATCCTTTAGGCATACTGATCCTGATAGCCGCCAGCGGAATGGAACCAGCTAATAAACCGGCCTTCATCAGGAATTCTGAACGGGGGATGGCATGTTCCTTTGGTGGTATGCTGATGTCTTCAGGTTTTCTTTTTAGTCGATCCCGTCTCAAAATCAGCATTCGTCGCAGATCATCGATCATCAAGAAGGGTAAAAAAGATATTTTACCTAAGAAGATCAGGAAAAATATCATCAATGTCGCGGCGCGTGCGCCCATACCCAACTTGATGTAAACAGAAAATAATAAACCGGCTATTAGTAAAACAGAAACTAACCAGTAAAAAAAAGTAAAGTCGCCCGAGTGAGGCAACTTCCATTTTTTAAAGGCGCCGCGTATGCCGTGCAATACATACAGATCAATAAGCAGCAGTATAGCAATGATGAGTATTATGTTGAGTGCCTGTTCCCTCATTTTATCTTTAGTATCAAGTAGTTAGTATCAAGTATCAGGATTTTTGACTGGTTTATGAAAAACTGAAGCTGTCGTGCTACTTGATACTAGCTACTTGATACTTAACTTTTGTTCAAATTAGTAACGATCGTCATCTAAATCCAGATCATCTTCGTCATCAGGCTGCAAATTAAACAAACTGTTGAACATATCTGAGAATGCAAAGCCATTATCCAGGAAACCTTTATTCAATTGTGAAAATTCCGACAGGCCATGCAATACAAACTCCATCAATAGTAACTGTTGATTTTCAGCAAGGCGCGGATGTGTCTTTTTAACCAGATCTTTTAAGCCTGCCACCTCATTAAGGGCTTTTTTGTAATCCTGCAGCGGCATATCATCAACCAGCGCCAGGTTATTGCCTTCGCCAAACCAGTTGATGATGCTGGCGTAAGGGTTTACACCTTTTGCTTTTTTAGCCTTTTCCGGATCAGGGAAAAACTCCAGTAAAGATGATTTGATGGCCTTACCGATAAGGATGTTGGCCACTTTACCGGGGCCTTCCAGCTCACCCTCGTATACCAGTTCTATTTTGCCGGTAATGGCTGGGATAACACCTAAAAAGTCGGTAATACGTACAAAAGTGCTGGTTTCGTTATTGATGATCATGCGGCGTTCGGCATTGCTGATCAGGTTTTCAAATGCCGAGATGGTTAAACGTGCCGATACACCCGATTTTTTATCAATATATTCGGAATTACGTGCTTCAAAAGCGATCTGCTCGACCAGGTTTTTTACCAGGCTGTCTGCCTCAATGCTGGTTTTCTGCTCATCAGTAAGTGATGCTTCCTGCTGGGTGATCTTACGTGAAATTTCAACCGTGCGGGGATAATGCGTTAATATCTGGCTTTCGATCCGGTCTTTTAAAGGTGTAACAATAGAACCACGATTGGTATAATCCTCGGGGTTGGCGGTAAATACAAACTGGATATCCAGGGGCAAACGTAGTTTAAAGCCTCGTATCTGGATGTCTCTTTCCTGCAGGATATTAAATAATGATACCTGGATACGTGCCTGTAAGTCGGGAAGCTCGTTGATCACAAAGATGCCGCGGTGTGCTCGGGGGATCAATCCGAAGTGGATAACCCGCTCGTCAGAATAAGTTAATTTTAGGGTAGCTGCCTTGATAGGGTCAACATCACCAATCAGATCGGCAACGGTAACATCGGGGGTAGCCAGCTTTTCGGTATAACGTTCCGAACGATGGATCCAGCCGATAGGGGTAGCATCGCCCAATTGAGTGATGGCGTTATGCCCATACCAAGAGATCGGGTTATACGGATCATCAAACAGGTCGGAACCCTCAATGTAAGGGATGTATTCATCTAAAAGGTTCACCAGCAAACGTGCTATGCGGGTTTTAGCCTGACCGCGTAAACCCAGTAGTAGTATATTGTGCCTGGATAGGATGGCAGTTTGCAGATCGGGTATAACAGTATCTTCAAAGCCAACAATACCTTCAAAACCACCCTCGCGTTTTTTTAATTGGGTTATGAGGTTGGCACGCAATTCATCTTTTACCGATCGGCTTTTATAATCAGTTTTTTTTAACTCACCGAGGGTTTTTATGTCTGTTTTGTTCATTCGTTCAATTGTTCATTAGTTCATTAGGGATTAGCACATCCGCCCATTAACGAACCGTTTTTCTTCTGTTCTTAATATAGTCTTCAAAAATGTATTCACCCAGGCCTGTTAATGAGCTGTAAAAAGCTTTGCCGCCGTTGGTTTCCGTAAATTTACGAACAAACTGCTGCAGGTACGGATCCTTAGCTATCATAAAAGTGGTGATGGGTATTTTTAAACGCTTGCATTGGGCTGCCATATTTAGTGTTTTATTTACCACTTTTCTGTCCAGGCCGATGCTGTTTTTATAGTACCGGGTACCTTCCTTTAAACAAGTAGGTTTACCATCGGTGATCATAAATATTTGTTTGTTATGCGTTTTGCGCCTGCGGAGCAGATCTGTCGCGAGTTCAAGTCCGGCGTAAGTGTTGGTATGATAAGGGCCAACCTGTAAATAGGGTAGATCCTGCAGGGTAATGGGCCAGGCATCGTTACCAAAAACAACAATATCCAGGGTATCTTTAGGGTATTTGGTGCGAATCAGTTCGGCCAAAGCCATAGCCACTTTTTTGGCCGGGGTTATTCTGTCTTCTCCGTACAGGATCATGGAGTGTGATATATCGATCATCAGCACCGTAGAAGTAAGGGTTTTATAATCCATTTCCTCTACTTCCAGATCGCGCTCGGTCATCATAAAATCGCCGATGCCGTGATTAACCTGTGCGTTGTGGATAGATTGGGTCATATCTATCTGATCCAAACTATCACCAAATTCAAATTCGCGGCGTTCGGCATTTTTCTCATCACCCTGACCCGATTGAGGGCTGCGGTGATTGCCTTTGCCCGATTTTTTGAGCTTGCCGAAGATTTCCTCCAGCGCCGATTGCCGGATGCTTTGTTCTGTTTTGGCGGTGATGTTGAAACCGCCGTTCTGACGATCCTCATCCAGGTAGCCTTTTTGTTTCAGTTCGTCGATAAAATCACCCATGCCATAGTCATCATTGGTGAGATTATATTGTTTATCTAATTCATTAAGCCAGGCCAAAGCTTCGCCTGCATCGCCCGAAGTATAGTTGAGCAATTCCAGGAATAATTTTAATAATTCGTCAAATCCGCCTTTAGGGATCTGGTTTGGCTTAAATTTGGAAAATCCAAAACCGCGCATATCGTGTCCTTTCTTACATAAAGAAACGGATAATTATTCTTAAAAGTTTGGATTGCCGTATACTAAAGCAAATTGTTAGGTAAGTATGACAATCTGTTAGATGTGCGGATGTGCAGATTACAGATGTGCTGATGAGCGGGCCTTTCTCCGCGTGTCATTATGAAATGATTCTTCGTTTCTCAGGATGACAATACTTAAAAGATGCTTAGAGTTTAGAATTTAGTTTTTAGAGTTTTAACGACTTTACAAATACGCCAGGCTGTTCAGTAATTCTGATGGGTAAACCGGATTAGCACCACGCTGACTGGCCACAAAGGCACCTACGGAACATGCTTTATCAACAATGGTTTGCATAGGGTGTTTAGCGAGTATACCAGCTACAAAAGTGGCCAGGAAGGCATCGCCGGCTCCTACCGAGTCGCTTACCTTTACGGGGCATCCGGGGCTTTCATAAAACTCGTGATCATGCCATACAATCGCTCCACGTTCACCACGGGTTACGCAAATGGTTTGGTTATGATATTTAGAGCGAAACTCAATGATCTGATCACGTAGTGAATCGCTACTGCCGCCTATCAAAAGGGTTGCTTCTTCTTCGTTCATTTTTACGATGTGGGCGCGGGCCGCAAGTGTTTCTATGGTAGACAGCGTATAATGCGGCGGGCGGAGGTTTACATCAAAAATTTTTAGCGCAGGTGTCTCATCGAGCAGGTTAAGCAGTGTTTCGCGGGTAGCGGTTTTGCGACAGGCAAGGCTACCATATACAATGGCTGAGGCTTTTTTGCCAGCTTCCGTTAATTCGGCAGTGGTTTGGATATTATCCCAGGATACAGGCTCTGGTATAACGTATGTAGCCTGGTTGTTTTCATCTAATTGCACAGTTACCTCACAGGTAGGTAAATCATCTTCGCGCTGAATAAGAGGAGAATTAAGACCGCTTTTTTGTAAAAAATTTACCAGGCCATCGCCGCTGTTATCCATTCCTACAGAACTTGCAAAGGCAACATTAACCCCTTGCTGTACCAGGTGCCTTGCCACATTCATGGGGGCACCACCAGCTTTTTTACCATCGCCAAAAGCATCCCACAAAACTTCGCCGAAGCTTAATACCTGATTTTCCATAAAGTTGATGTAAAGTTTGGTGTAGTATATTTCAAATATAACAGGATTTATTGATTTGAGGGATTAAACAGCTTGTCTGAACCATGATTTACCCGATTTAAGGATTCGTAGGATTTTATCGTGGTAATCCTTTAATCCCACTAATCAAGGTTCAGACAAAAAATCAGACGAAACCATTATCTTTAATTTATGAAAAAATATATTTTATCCTGCCTCCTGATCCTTGTTGCTTACCTCTCTTACGCGCAAGACAGGCAAGCTATATTAAAAGTAATGCACAATCAGGAATTGGCCTGGAACCGGGGAGATATTGATGGCTTTATGCAGGGATACTGGAAATCAGATTCGTTGTTGTTTGTTGGCCAAAAAGGGCCGGTTTATGGCTGGAAAAGTACTATTGAGCGTTATAAAAAGACCTATCCTAATAAGGCAACCATGGGGCAGCTTACTTTTACTATACTACAATTAAAAGTGCTGGATGGTACCAATGCTTTTTTATTTGGTGGCTGGAAATTGAAGCGTGATAAAGATGAGCCCGGCGGTTATTATACCCTATGGTTCAAAAAAATAAAAGGTGAATGGAAGATTGTCTGTGATCATACCTCGTAGAGGTTGAGACGTAAACAAAAATAGCGATGATTTCAATCATCGCTATTGCATATTTTAAAAGGTACAATGTAATACGTATAACTTACAACCTTAAAAAGGTTTTCCGGCTGCCAATTCACGGTTGGCCCATTTGACGGCCAGTTCTTCGCGGAATTTGGCATATTTCTCTTTGAAGGCCATTTTCAATACGCTGTCGACTCCGCCTTTAATGGCCAGGTTATACAGGCTGGCTGCTTTACGACTAATAGAGGCATCCCAGGCCCGCAGGCTCAGGGAGTATGATCCGTCGATATATTTCATCCAGTGCCAGTAGCCGGTAGGCATAAACAGGGTATCGCCATGTTCTAAAAATACTTCAATACCTTCTACACCATCGAGGGCCGGGAATTTTTTGACATCGGGGTTTAATACATCATAATCCTCCAAAGCATAGGTAGCGTTTGGTATGCAGTATAAACGGCGTTTCCACTTGTTTTCGAACAGGATCACATGCTTGCGACCGCCAAAGTGCGTATGGAAAATGTGTGGCAAATCAATATCGTAATGTAAAAACGTAACGGAATTGGAGCCGCCGAAAAACATGGCAGGCATGCTTTCTAAAAAGCCACCCATCAGGTCTTTTGGTAAAACAATATCATCCAAAAGTTGCGGAGCTTGTTTAAAAATGTTGAAGAAAAATATCCTCAGCTCGGTGGGCTGGCTGCGAATCATATCTATATACTCATCAAAAGGCATTTCGGTTGCCGAAGAGTTGATGGGTTTTGAAGGATCGGCTTTTGAATTATCATATAGCGGCACTACCTTTTTGCCTACTACCTGCTTTAAATATTCCGGGGTCCATTTTTCGCGGGCGGGCCAGCTTTTGGTCAAGCCTTTTATAACCAACGGGCGGCGAGGATCTAAATAGTTCTTCTTAAAATCTTCAGGAGAAATATTTTCAACAGTATCAATAGGGTGGAGGATAAAACTCATATTGTATTTGCTTTCCGGCTGTTTTATTTAAATTTAATTTAACTTAAATACCGAAAAGCAAACAAAATAACGAAATAAAACCCCAAAAGGTATAAGCTTTTATGTTAAAAAGTGTAATAGATATTAAGGTTTGCCAGCTATTAATGCATTTTCAGCACGCTTGATAGCCAGTTTTTCTTTCCAATCCATATAATCTTTCTTAAACTGGGCCTTCATCATATTATCAAACTTGCGTTGTATGGTTAAATTATACAAGCTTTTTGCTTTAATAGCCCATGATTTATCCCAGGCACGTAATGATATGGAGAATGATCCGTCCAGGTATTTCATCCAGTGCCAATAGCCTGTAGGCATAAATAGGGTATCGCCATGCTCCAAAACAGCTACCTGCCCCTCAATACCATCCAGAGCAGGAAATTTTTCAAAGTCGGGATTTTCTATATCATAATCCTCAAGCGCATAAGTAGCAAAGGGGATACAATACAGGCGCTCGCTCCATTTATAATCAAACAGGATCACTTTTTTGCGCCCGTTAAAATGGGTATGAAAGATATGTGCGAGGTCGATGTCATAATGTAAAAACGTAACAGAGCCTGCGCCGCCAAAAAACATGTTGGGATATTTATCCAGGAAACCACCCATCAGATCAGTAGGTGAACGGTAATCATCAAGCAGGTTTGGCGCGTGTTTTATAGGATCGAATAAAAATATACGAAGATCAGTAGGCTGTTTTTGTATAAGATTGATATAATCAGCAAACTTCATTTCACTTGCCGATGCATTGATGGCTTTTGAAGGATCGGCCTTTGAACTATCATACAGTGGCACGGTTTGGTCGCCAACGGTTTCTTTTAAATAATCAAAGGTCCATTTTTGCAAAGCGGGCCAGCTTTGTGTGGCTTTACGAATAATAAGCGGTTTACGCGGATTTAAGTAATTGTTAACAAAATCGGCTCTGCTTATATTATCAACGGTATCTATGGGTGTTAGGTGTAAACTCATATTCACAATTAATTAACATGCAAAATTAATTAATTGGAAAAAACACCCAATTGTTTAACCGTTTTTTTAATTTTTTTTGACAAAAGGAAAGCCCGGTAATACCGGGCTTTCCTTTTGAATTTGCAGTAACAGTAGACGCTTTGCAGGTTTTTTACGGATTTGCAAACTGCAAACTACTTAATTAGGCATTAAAACGGTATTTATAACGTGTATTACGCCATTGCTTTGATTAACGTCGTCAATAGTGATCCATGATTTGCCACCTTTTTCGTCAACAAGATATATCTTTTTGCCTTGAGCCATAACGGTTAAAGTTCCGCCGCTTACTGTACTCAGCTCTGTTTTACCATTCCCATCTTTTACTTTTGCCAAAAGATCAGCCGCACTTAATTTACCGGCAATTACGTGATAGGTTAAAATTTTTATTAAAGAAGCTTTATTGGCTGGCTTAACCAGGTTGTCGACGGTGCCGGCTGGTAATTTATTAAATGCTTCGTTAGTTGGCGCAAATACAGTGAAAGGGCCTGCAGATGATAGCGTTGGTACTAAACCGGCAGCTTTAACTGCTGCCACTAATGTGGTATGATCTTTTGAGTTTACCGCATTTTGAATAATGTTTTTTGTTGGGTACATGGCCGCTCCACCTACCATTTTTGTTTGTGCGTTGGCTTTAGGCGATATGGCAAAAGCTGCTAATGCTAACGCCGCTATGATCAGTCTTTTCATGATGTTATTAGTTTAAAAATTGTTTTAAATGACACTCAAAGGTGCTTGTTTGTTTTGTTTTTCAATGTAACAAAACTATCACGAGCTCTTGATAATTTTATTACATTGATAATAGGCGCTATTTGTAAGAAGATACGGGAAGCATTCAATAACGGTTTTGTTGACCCTGTAAATTTTTACAACTTACTGATTTAAATACTATAAATTAATTAAAAAAACAGGCCAGCCGCTATGTTATCGGCATAAAGTTTACCTGTTGCAGTAAGATATAAAATATTATCCTGTTGCCTTAGCCATTCCGTATCAAAATAGGGGCGGGCAGCAATCAATAGTTGGGTTGCCGATGCTTTGGCTATGCTATTTAATTTATCCAGATCGAGCCCCCACATGGTGCGGATGGAGGTCATGATATATTCGTTCAAGCGGTTCTCTTCGGTAAGTGTTTCTGTTTCGGCAGGTAACTTACCACTTTCAATACCTTGAACATATTTGGCATTATTGGCAATATTCCATTGACGGGCTTCAGTATTATAAGAATGAGCCGATGGACCTATTCCCAGATATTTTACCCCCTGCCAATAGTTGGAATTATGCCTGGAATAATGCCCGGGTTTGCAAAAGTTCGATATCTCATAATGATCAAAGCCATGATCGGTCATGGCATCCATCAATACCGTGAATTGTGCGGCGCTTTGCTGATCATTCATAGGCTGCTGCTTTTTTCTACTGATAAAAGCAGCAAGCGCAGTTTGTGGCTCAACCGTCATGGAGTAGGAAGATACATGAGGGATGGATAGCTCAAATATTTTATCCAGGTTTTGTTTCCATTTGGTATCGGTTAATAGCGGGTAGCCGTAGATCAAGTCGGCAGTGATATTTTCAAAGCCAGCATCCTGCACTCTTTTTACAGACGCTTCAGCATGCCTGCTGCGATGGGCCCGGTTCATCCAAAGTAGGTCCTCATCAAAAAACGATTGGATTCCGATGCTAAAGCGGTTTACATCGGTTTGGCGCAATGCTTTTACTTTGGCATCATCCAAATCATCGGGATTAGCCTCTAGAGTTATCTCGGCAACGGACGATACCGTGTGCAGTTCTGTAATGGTATTGATGAGCAGGTTGATTTCATCAGCCTCCAATAAAGATGGGGTACCTCCTCCAAAATAAATGGTTTCTACAGTTTCATTATCCAGATAGTTTTTTTGGAGCTTGATTTCCTTTACCAGCGCTTGTAGCAGATCATCTTTGTATTTAAGTGAGGTGCTGAAATGGAAATCACAGTAATGACATGCCTGTTTGCAAAAAGGAATATGTATGTAGATGCCGGCCATTTGGCAAAGGTAAACACTTTGTACTAAAACCCCGGGGCGAATAAGTTTGCCCTGATTGTATTTAGGATTTAAATAACTCTCAGATTGTTTTTAAACTTGGTTTTAATACCGGCCGTTTCAACATCCAAAGGGTAATTAATATAACCAGGAGCTCAATAACCGCGCTACCCCAGAAAATACTGTTAACACCAAAAAATACCGGAAGTATCAATGTAGCCGGAAGATAAAAAAATAACTGCCTGAACATAGCCAGCTGACTCGCCTTTTTGGCCTGGTTAATAGCCGGGAAATAAGCTAGAGCCATTACAATAACTGGTAAAAATGGCAATACCGATAAATAAATGCGCAGATTTAAAATGTGCACTGCTGACAGAACCACATGCGGAACCATCCATGCCCATAATGCATTGGGAAAAAACAGCGCAACGATCCAAAATGGCAAAACGATCACAATGCCTGCGGTGATGGCGATGAGCAGCGACTTTTTTGCCCTTAGCATATTGCCGGCTCCATAGTTTATGCCGGCCACAGGTTGCAGGCCCCGCATCAGGCCAAATAATGGTGTGAGCAATAGTAAATAAAAGCGATTCACAATGGTGTAAAAAAGCAGATCCTGCTGGGTGCCATACCTGGAAATGGCTTGCAATATAAGCATACTTTGTACTACTGACATGATAGAAAACAGCATTTCGGGAAAGCCCAGTGTTATTATTTTTTTGGCTACAGCTTTAGTCGGTTTTAATGAATACCATTCATCCCGGAAGAGGCTTTTATTGCGGGCAAAGTAAATGAGTCCCATGGCCGAGTAGATGAACATGGCCGTATTGGTTGCCCAGGCAGCCCCGGCTACGCCCCCGTGGAGAAAAAGAATGAAAATAGGTTTTAATATAATGTCGATCAGGAGCCCGATACCTATCATACAGGCGGCTGTTTTCATCTTTCCTTCGCCCCGGATAAGCATATTGACAGAAAACCCATGGATCCAGAATACCGAACCTATGAGCGTTACCCTAAAATAACTGGCAGCTATGACAACCAGTTCGCCTTTAGCGCCCATGAGTGCAAGCAAGGTTTCGGCAAAGACATAAGCAGGGATAGCAAAGATGGCGGCGCAAACAATAGCTAATACGTTTAGGTTGCCGAACAATTGTTTAAGCTTTGCCGAATCATTAGCCCCCAGCCAGATACTGAGTGCTGCCGAAGCCCCGGTACCAATCAGTCGGCCAAAGCCCATTACAATTTGCGACAGGGGATAGGCCAGGCCTACAGCAGCTAAGGCTTGCGGGCCAACCAAACGGCCAACCAGTAAGGCATCCAGAAAGTTGTTCAACCCATATAGCACAATAGCAGCTACGGCGGGCCAGGAGGTTTGCCACATGACCTTGCGCAGGTTCATGGTAAGTATAAAATCTTTACGGTTATCCATATAGATTTTGGGATTAATAAGACAGATGTAATGCGTCTCTACATTTATTTTTTGTAGAGGCACAACATGTGTCTTCTGAATTATATACTAAACTGCTGAAAAGCGATCCGCTGCTCAACCTTATAAATTTCCCGGCCGGTAACCTGGTTAATGATGCAGGAATTGCGGTAGGCGCCCATGCCCAAGTCGGGTGTTACAAAGCCGTGGGTATGCAATTCTGCATTTTGTACAAAGATCTCATCGTTATTGATATCAATACTGTAATTGCGTTTTACATCAAAAAGACCATCCTCATTAACGGCAATGCGCTGTTGAATGCTATTGATGAACGCCGGGGTATTGTACTTGTATCCTGTTGCCAGTATCACGTAATCGGCCTGGTGCGTGAAAGCTTGCTGTTGCCGTACATGGGTAAATTGCAGTTCATTTGAACCATCGGAATTTACTTTGATATTATCCAGCTGCGAATTGGGACGTAATTGAACATTTAAATGGGCACCATCAACACTCATTTCATAAAGCGTATCAAATATCTGGTTGATGAGATCGAAGTTGATGCCTTTGTACAGTGGTGGCTGTTTGGCCAATACGGCTTTACGTTTTTCTACAGGCATGTTATGAAAGTAATCCACATACTCGGGCGAAGTGAGCTCAAGAGTCAGTTTCGCATATTCCATCGGGAAAAATCGATCCGGGCGACTAAACCAGCTGAGCTGCAAGCCATCTTCAATATGAGGCAGTAGGTCCTGGAAAACCTCGGCCGCGCTTTGTCCTGATCCAATTACCGCTACCGACCTGCCTTTCAATACATCGACTTTTTTATATAGATAATTAGAAGTATGCAATATGTTTGGCGCTTCTATATCCTTCATGAAATCCGGAAAACGAGGCTCTGTACCAGTGCCCAACACAATTTTTTCGGCATAGTAAACCTCGGGTTGATTGGTTAAACTATTAATAACCTTAATTTTATAATGCTTTGCAGCCTCTAGGTATTCCACAGCCTCAACCGACCTGGAGAACAAGCAGCTGGATAATTGCGCAGCGACCCATTTGCAATAAACATTATATTCCTTACGCAGGATAAAAAAGTTTTCGCGGATAAAAAATTTGTAAAGCCGGTTGGTTTCTTTTAAAAAATTAAGGAAGCTGTATCTGCTGGTTGGGTCGGCCATGGTCACCAGGTCGGCCATAAATGGCACCTGTAAAGTAGCGTTACTGAGCATTAAACCCGGATGCCAATCAAAAGCCGGCGAACGATCCAAAAACAGGGTAGTGAGTTCGTCTATCGGCTCCGTCAAAGCGGCAAGCCCCAAATTGAAAGGGCCTATGCCAATACCGATGAGATTATATATTTTTTTCGTTTTCAATTTTTTTAGATTAAAGATTAGGGGACTGTGGGATTTTTGGACTATTTAACCATGAGGCGTTCGAATTCACATATTAACTCTCATAACCCCATAATCCAAAAGTCCAAAAATCTCATAGTCCCAACGTCCTATTGTCCTGCAATCCAGATTTCTTTTGTCCCGGGATTTTTTTCCCAATACCATTCGCGATATAAAAAGGTAAGATTGGCGCTTTTATGCGGCATATCTATCACCCTTTGCTGCTGGTAACCAATTCTGTTGGCCAGCGCACGCATCGCTCTGGATTCTACCGCCGCCTCGCCTATGCATTTTCCAACCTCGGGCTGGGCAAACAAATAGTCTAAGGCTACCTGAAGCGACTGATAAGCAAACTTTTTCTCCTTTTCTGCTGGGGCCACCAGTAAGTGGGTGCCGTAATCTGTAGGCAGGCATTCGTAATAGGCACCCACCAGGTCGCGGGCCGGCCAGTAGGGTTCAAAAGTAAAGTTGGGTACACCATTTACTTCACCAATAAAACTATGGGTAGCGTCGCCGGGGATAATTGTTCTGTAAAACAATTCCAGTCCGCGTATCGGGCCATCCATTTTCCAAATGGGTTTGGCTTGTTCCTGATTAAACCATTCGTGCACCATTTCCAGGTCGCGGTCAATATCAAAGGGGCGGATGCTCAGGGTTACATCCTCCTTAGGGAAATAACGGGAGTAAACAATATCTTTTCGTTCCGGTTTGATCAAGTTTTTGCAGAAGAAAAATTTGTTGAGCGGGTTTGGATGATCTACATAAACTGCCGGATATTCCAAGGAAACATTAGCCTCGTTCATATTATGCAGACTGGTAAGCAAGTTGCCTTTCACACTCCAGTCGCGGCTGTTGATAATATAGTTCACCAGTCCGGTTTCGTCTATCGCTTCCAGGCTTTTCAGCTCTTTATAAACAATATCCAGCAGGCGTTTTTCATCGGCGAGGCCGTTCACCCCAAACGCGTTTACTACCCCCAACAGGTTATTCATCATGAGGTAATAGGTGTATTTAGGGGCGATATAATCCTCGTCGATGATTGATTTACTTTCATCAGCAATGCCCGGGATAGCCGCTAAAATATCATCAGCTTTACCGGTGCGGAAGAAAAATCCCTGGTTATCCCTGAAATAAAGCTTTGCCGGGAACAGGTTCTTGTCCAACTCCACCATCACATTCTGTTGATGAAACTCGCAAGCCAGTCCATATTTATTTAAAATGGAAACTATGGGCCTGATACAGATATGCAGGTATTGTTTAAACCAGTCTTCGGCCACGCGGGTAACCAGTTTGTTTGATTTTTGGGCGGCGGTTTTAATGATATTGGTGAGCCTTGACGGTTCGCCCAGGATGCTATCCTGACAAAGCGCGGCTATTAAGGTTACATTTTTATGCTGTGCCTCGTTCTTAAAAGGATTGCGACGGATGCTGATATTAAAACCGTTGATCACCTCTCCGTTATTATCGGTAACGGCGATAAAGGCCGGGTCGACAATAAAATCAATTTCAGGGAAATCTTTCTGCAGATTTTGCCCCCATGGAGTTTTTAACAGGCGCGAAATATCATAACCTCGGTGCAATTCGGGATACAGGTTGATACGCTCGGAGTTGGTGATCTTAACATGCAGGGAGAATTTAAACATCCAGTCACACTCTTCGTTATAAACGGTACGTACCGAAGACGTTGGTGTAAACTCAGCTCCCCAATCACCCAGACTAAACAGTTTGCCATCCTGCTGTAAAGCCAAAACATCATCCTGTTGTAGTAAATAATTCGCTTCCCATGGATGCATAGGTACTACGATAAATGTGGGGTGAGTATTTAATAATTCCATCACCCTGGCATCGTTGGCAGCAAGAGGTAATAGTTCATTTTTTAACTGAACTGATGGTAAAATATCGTCTGCGGTTTTTTGAATAACATGACTGGCATCTATCAAAAAATAATGCAGCTGGAAACGTCCCGCAGTTTCGGGCGAATACTTAAACAGGTCATCATTATTAAAACCCTGTTTCGATTTGGGTAATGGGTGTACACTATGACCTAAAATAAGCGATTGCTCAGCCCGGATAAAACCCATCTCTATGTCATTGGCATTCAAATCGTGTTTGATGAAATTTTCGAGATATTTTTCCAGGTTTTCAATGCTGTTCGACAAGCGATCCCGGGTAATATCTGCGGCTATTTCCGGATATTGTTCTTGCGCATACTGAACTATTATGCCTATCATATCAACAGGGCTCAATTCGGTGATCTCATCTGTTAACAGATCGCGTTTTACGATCGGGAAATGGAATATATGCCTGCCGCTTTCCGAATAATAATCCAGGGGTGCATATACCTCTGAACCGATAGATGAAAAATCAATACGGATATGAAAATCATACCCGGTCGACCGGATATGAGAGGCTAATGCCTCGTCATATTTAGGTACGCCCAGGTAACGGCTCCAATTGCTAAACTCACGCAGATAACTGTTGAGCATTGCGGTGTAATTTACCTGTTCAGCCTCTTCTCTAAGGTTAATTAAACTTAATGAATTCGTTTCCATGTTTTTTGATGTTTAATAGAATGTTTTTAATATGAGCGGTAGTAGTAAGCGGATTGAGCAGCGTGAATTTGAGATAGAATTCGCCATGAACCTTGGTGCCAGCTACCAACGCGTCGCCATATTTTAAGAGCTGGGCTTTTATGTATTGGTTCATTTGGATGAGGTTGGCCGTGTGCAAAACCGAAGGGTTATACCGGAAAACCAATGCCGATAGGTCTGAGTAATTCAGCAGGTCAAAATCACTGTCGGTGCTGATGATATGCGCCACATTTTCGGCTGTTTCAATGATCTTTTCTATGTAGCCACCCAATTTCTCCTTACCCATAATACGAAGGGTGAACCACAACTTAAGGGCATCAAAGCGGCGGGTGGTTTGGATGGATTTATTTACCTGGTTCGGAATTTCGTCTGAGTGCTGATCTTTCGGATTCAGGTAATCGGCATAATGTGTTATCAGTCCCAGGTACCGTTTGTGGTTTACCAAGAACGCGCTGCTGCTAACCGGTTGAAAAAAGGCCTTGTGATAATCGGCAGTAACGGAATTAGCCATTTCTATGCCGTTTAGCAAATACCGATGCTTGTTGCTGAGTAATAAACCGCAGCCATAAGCCGCATCAACATGATACCACAATTTGTATTTGGCTGCTATGTTACCTATAGCTTCCAGCGGATCAAGGTTGCCAAAATCGGTGGTGCCTGCAGTAGCTACAACAGCTATGGGGATATTGCCTTGTTTGAGCTCCCGCTGTATGGCATCTTCCAGCAAAACGGTATTCATCCGGAAGGTACGATCGGCTTTAACCTTCACTACGGCCTTTTCGCCAAGGCCCAGTATTGCGGCATTTTTCTGGATGCTGAAATGCCCTGCCTCAGAAACAAAAATCCGGAAGCGGGATGCTTCGGGTGGCAATCCGTTTTGTTTGATATTGTGCTTCAGGTATTCTACCGAATAATGATCACGGGCCAATAGTAAACCCATCATGTTGCTTTGCGAACCGCCACTGGTAAACACGCCATCGGCATGCTGATCAAAACCAATTTCGTTGCAGGTCCACTCAATCATTTTTTGCTCTATCAGCGTTCCCCCTGCGCTTTGATCCCAGGTATCCAGCGAGGAGTTGATAGCGCTGATCAATACTTCGGCAGCTATAGCCGGTATCACTACGGGGCAATTTAAATGTGCCACATATTTAGGGTGATGGAAGGTAACCGCGTGTTTGGTGTACAAGGACTCAACCTCGCTCATCAGGCTTTCATAATCGGGCAGGGGAGTACTGAGGTCTACAGATTCAAACTGTGGACGTAACTGTGCCGCTGTTACACCGCTGAACGGCTTTTTATTATCGTGCAAAAAATTAACTACCGATTGGCTGGCCAGGCTCATGGCCTTCAGATATTCCTGGGACGAGCCTTCGTAAAATATATCTTCAAAAGACGTACCGGTGCTTAAGGCCTCTAATAGGGCCTCATCCTGATGGGGGGTGTTGGATGGTGTTATCATAGGTATCGATGTTTTTTAATTTAGTATCAAGTATTAAGATCTCTGAAACGATATGCCGTTTTAAGAAAGTCGTGATACTTGATACTAGCTACTTAATACTGTTTATATATTAATAACTGATGGTATAGGTTAAAGAAAATGTTCTGCCGCGACCGTAGTACTGGTACAGTTTGGCCGGGGCGCCGTAAAATAGAACGGAGCGTTGTCCCCAGAAGGTCAGATACTGCTTGTCCCAAAGGTTTTGGATGCCGGCAGATAAAGCGCCTAATGGTAATTTTACGTTACCTACAAGGTCAAATGTGGTAAAGCCTTTAAGCTCCAGATTTTGATAATCTTTCAGATCGAGTGAACGCACGGCTTGTAACCTCACCGAGAAATCCTGACTTTGCCAGCCTGCGAAGCTCACAAATTTGGATGGATTGGTGGTTATGATAGAATTGCGCTGATATCCTTTATCTGTCTTGATATCCGAAATAATAAACTGACCAGAAACGCCAACTATTAAGCCTTTTGGCTGCTGGCTGTAGCTTAGTTCGCCCTCAAAACCATAATTGCGCACTTTTTGATCGGTAACAGATATGGTGAAATTGCTGGTATTGATGAGGATAGCTTTATCTGATACGGAATAAAAACCTGCTATTTGGCCTTTAAAACCGCTTTCGTCACTTAGCCTGCCGCCAAGTTCATATTGGTTGGTTTTAATGCCACTTAGTGGGGCATCTTTTACGTTGATGCTATTAACCAGTTTCCAGTTATCGGCATCGCGTACATAAGAGCCGGTACCGTAATATTTGGTGGGATCTGGTACCGAAAAACCTTGTGAGTAGTTTGCCCATAGTTGAGCCTTGTTACTGAATTTATAGATCAAACTACCGTTAAATAAGGTCACATTATAGTCGTTTTTACCCCCGGGGATTTTATCTGCCGAGGTACCCACGCCGTAGTTCACAGATACCTGCTGCTGAAAGCGTACAAAATCATCAACAGTTACATTCATATGCTGCTGGCGTATCCCTCCGGAAAGGGTAAGGTTATTCACAATTTCCCAGCTGGCTTGGGCAAAGCCCGATATGCCCAATATGCGGTTTCCTGGATAACGCTCTAAAGTGCTGGCCGTTTTATTGATCAATCCACCCGAGCTATAGCTTAAGTCGGTATCAAAGAAGGCCTGTTTACCTACAAATTTTTCGTGGTCAAGATCGGCGCCGTAGGTTACTTTTACTTTGTCCCACTGTTTGGCTAAAACCGCCTTAAAGCCGTATACATCGGTGTTTTGGCGCGATGCTGCCAGTGGTAAAGGTTTTACATTACCCGGCGCAACGGTAAGATCGCGCGATTGTACGATGCCTTCCGGAAATGAGGGGCTGAAATCTAATCTTTCAGACCGTACAAAGGCCTGGAACTGAAAGCTCTGACCACCTAATATGTTACCAATACGGTATTGGCCATTGATAAATATGCGTTTACTGCGTGGCACCACATCGGCATCAAAACCTTTGCGTACATTCAATAGTGATGGATCGGGAGCTACGTTATTATTGGCATTAGCCGGTAATGCGCCTGCCAGGTTGTTCCCTAAGAATAAGCCATGATCGCTGTTGTATTTAGAATTGTAATATTGCGCATCCAGACTGATGCTCTGGTTATGTTTCAGTTTAACGTCGATATTGCCAAACAGATCAATACTGCGGTTGTATTGCAGATCGCCTTGCTTGGTATCAATAATAATCTGGTGCCCGTCGCCATCATAAGCCGCTCCATTTTGTTGATAAGCAAAGCCTAAGCGGCCTTTTACAAAATTGTTACCACCCGCGATAGACTGCGCTACGCGTAAGTCATGATCGTCGCCATGGCCTAAGCCGCTGCGCCCGCCTACTTCGGTTTGGAAAGCCAGTTTCTCTGATGTTGATTTTTTGGTTACGATGTTGATGATACCACCGGTGGCATCGCCGCCATAAACGGAGCTTGCTCCGGATAGTACTTCGATCTTTTCGATATTGAATGGATCGATAGCATCAAACTGGCGGCTGGTGTTACGGGTGCTGTTGATAGATACCCCATCAATCATCACCAATATATTTCGACCGCGGATGTTTTGCGCGTAATTGGAGCGTCCCTGGTTACCAATGTCCAGGCCCGGGATTAGGATACCCAAAGCTTCTTTAAGCGGTACACCTGCTTTGATCTGAGACTGTAGCTTGGCGCTGTCAACAATCCAAACAGTTCCTGGTATTTCGCTGATATGCTGCGGCGAGCGGGAAGAAACTACTACTACCTCATTCAGATTATTATTTAAGTTGATAGAAGTTACCGGTTTGTTATCGGTTGTTTGAATAGTGATCACACTGCCTTGTACCTTTAATTTAAGGTTGGCGCCCATTAGATCATGTAATATTTTTTTGACGGGTTGATTGGTGGCATCTACGTTTACGATCTTTTGAGCATCGAGCCTGGTATTGCTGTAGGAGATACTTACAGCTGCTTTATCGCCAATGGCCAGCAAGGCATCGGCCAAAGTAATGTTACTTAATTTAATGGTTAGGGGTTTATCAAGTACATCCTGTTGGGCAAATAAATTAGCGGTGTTAAAAAGTGTTAAAGCAATAATAAATAATACTTTAGAAGCAACTTTTAAGTGTTTGTGAGCAAAGCTGGAAGAATATTTAGTTAAATTTTTGAGGTAAGTAGGTACCTGTTTCATATTTTCGTTTAAATGTTTAATTAATTAAGGATTAGTTGAGCAAATCCCGATGTTGTAGTTTGGCGATGAAGCATCGGGAATTTTTATTTCTATATTTTTCTACATGGGCATAGTGCTTGATTAATAAATGGTTACAATGTTTCCGGTTACTTGATAATGAAGGCCTACAGCAAATTCCAGGCTGTTCAATACACTTTTTATATCGGGATTGTTAAATCGTCCGGTATAACGCTCATTTCTTAATAAGCGATTATTAATAAGCACCCTTACATTATACCAGCGTTCCAGGGTGGATGCTATATCACTAAGTTTCTGATCTCTGAATTGCAGCTGATTAGTGCGCCAGCTATAATAGGCAGCGGCGTAAACATTTTGTTGTTTTAATGACTGATCGTTATCATACACGCCTTGCTGATTAGCAGTAAGTATTAAAGAGGTCTTTTTTGTTTTTGGAGAAAACATTACACGCCCTTCTTCAACTACTACATCGGTTTTATTTTCTTCGGGGTAGGCTCTCAGATTAAAATGAGTCCCCAAAACCCGCACAAGCACCTGTTTGCTATTGATGGAAAAAGGACGTTTTTTGTCTTTAGCTACGGTAAAAAAAGCTTCGCCTTCAAATTCTACAACTCTTGATGTGTCTGTAAATTTTTCGGGATACCGCAATTTGCTATCAGAGTTTAGCTGGATAACTGTTCCATCGGGTAGGGTACAAGTGGCTTTTTTACCTCTGGGGACTTTTACTTCATGATAACTTATGAGGTTACTATCTTTTTGTTGATGACTCCCTGAAGAATGATAAATATAAAAGGTAATGCCCAGCACCAAAATAGTACTTGCAGCTGCGCTGATCAGCCATGTCCAGTTTGTTTTGTGGGTTTTTTTCTCAAGGAATATCCGGCTGGATAATTCTATCCAGGTTTTATCCTCAACACCCTGTACATCAATAGGGGGCGATATGGTAAAATCGCTTTCTGTTATGTTTTGCAGCCATTGTTTAATTGCAAACTGCTCATCTGTAGTACATTTACCCTGATGATATCGTTCCAGTAATTCCTGTGTTATTTCTATTTTCATTTAATGAAATGCGGGCTACGTGCCGCATTCATTAACATAGCCGATTAATTCTTTATTTTTCCTAAGACTAATTCTAAATAATATATAAGTGGCAGATAGTCAGCAGGGAAAATTTTAGAGAGGAATAGGGTGAGCAAATATCCTGACTGCTTTTTTGATTTATTTAATCAACGGCTAAATTTTCCCGGAGAAAATTCAGGGCTTTATAGAGGTGGTATTCAACCGTTTTTTCGGATATAAGCAAGGTGGAAGCTATCGACTTTTTATCCAATCCTTGTTGCTGACTTAAACGGTAAACTTCCTGCGATTTATAAGGTAGCCTGTTAATGAGGCCGTTAATGGTTTTGTACAGTTCGTTATAGTTTAGCGTGTCTTCCGTGTAAGTGCCTTCTGTTGCCTGGTTTTGAACAACATTTTGCAGGTGTTTTTGCCGGTTTGATGTGGTACGGCAATACTCAAACACTTCAAGCTTAGCCGATCTGAAAATGTATTGTTCTATAGAGGCATTTATCTGGAGCGTGTTTCTTCGTTTCCATAAAGATTCAAATATATCCTGAGAAAGCTCGGCAGCTATATCTTCATCCTTCAACGTGGCATAACAAATAGTAAAAACCTTTTTCCAATACGTCCGGTAAAGCTGCTGAAAGGATTGCTCGTTTAAGTGAAAAACTACTTGGGGGTATTGGTTATTGCCTGACACTGGACGCTAATTTTGGACAAATATAGACAACTATTTAGAATCATTATAAATAAAAGCAATTAAATATAATATTTTGATTAAAAATTTAGTTCGCTGTCCTTAATTATCGTGTAGCAATTCCATTTAGTGGTGTATCCACTTCTTTTTATCATTCAAAACGCTTCAACTTATAGTATTTCTATAAATCCATCAGTTCCATTTACCTTGATCCGTTGCCCATCCTTGATCAGTTTGGTTACATTATCCACCCCAACGACAGCGGGTAAGCCATATTCACGTGCGATAACGGCACCATGGGTCATTAGTCCGCCAACTTCAGTAACCAAACCTTTGATGGATACAAACAAGGGTGTCCAGCTGGGGTCAGTAAATGCGGTAACCAATATATCCCCATCTTCCAGATCGGCATCTTCCATGTTTAAGATAACACGTGCCCGTCCTTCTATAACCCCCGAAGAAACAGCCAGACCAGCAATAGCACCGACCGGTAGATCTTCATGACTGTACTTGCCGTTAACGATCTCACCATCAGACGTCATAATACGCGGAGGTGTCAGTTTTTCAAATAACTTATACTCATCTTTTCGTTTATTGATGATCTGGTAATCCAGTTTATGGGTATGTACCACCTCTCTGAGTTCTTCAAAGCCGAGGTAGTAAATATCTTCTTTTTTATGAATGACACCGGCTTTTACAAGCTGCTCTGCTTCTTTCATTAAAGCCTGCTTGTAAACAAAGTAACGGCTGATTATAGCATATTTTGGATATTCACGATAACCGGCAAAATTCCTGATCAGGTCGATCATTCGTTTGGTTTCTTTCATCTTGTGTTCGCCATCTGGTAATGCAGCCAGCCGGAGTAATAGTTCCTGTTCTTTTCTCCATGCCTCCTTATGCCCTTGTTCAAATTTTCGGCTGCCGGCACCAGGCTCAAAGTTTTTGATATTATTGAGTATAATAGGGACAAGCGTCGATGGTTTTTCTGTCCAACGGGTTTTCGTGATATCAATTTCTCCGGCACATCGCATTCCATATTTGTTGAGATAAGTATCGATAGCGCCCCGGACTTCCTGCCCGCCATCAAATCGGATCAATTCATCCAAAAAGTTATCATCCTTTACTTGTTTTAAATACGCAATTACCTTGGGGTAAGGGCGAATCACATCGGCAACATGCAAAAGTTCCAGTCCCATTTCCGATGTAATATTGTTGGGTACCGATTGGGCAAGCGTATCCGCCGCGTTTTTCTCACCTAACCACTCGTTCATTTTTTCATTAACCCATGCCGAAGCATTCATGCCAGTCATGATTACATTAAAGCTTTGCGAATCGGCTGAGGTCTTTTTGAGTTGCTGAATATCTTCCAGGATAAAATCAAACAGATCTGTGCCCGATTTCCGTTGGATGTTTTGCTTTAACGATTCTATCAGATTTTGACTACTCCTGATCAACTCAGAAACGATCTCCGGATCATAGTCATTCAGTGCCTGATAATCTCTATGTATCGCATTTGCAGGGCTTTTAGCAGGAACTGGGTTTTGTTTATCCTCCGATAATAATTTTATAAAATCTCCCCGATCTATGATGCTTGTAAGCGCACCTTTAATGAGCGGATCAGATTTTCCAAGAACATTCAATAAGGTATGTCTGCCAGCCGTAGAAGACAGCATTTGTGTAATATCAACAAATAACCTTCCGCCGGCTGTGCGCATGGTTGCGGGGGTGGTTAACAGAAAAAAGGATAACCCTAATGGTTTCATGGCATCGGTCATCATTTGTTGATGGCCGACAGATACATAAACGTGATTTTCCTGGTCGTCCACTTCCGGGATCGGATATAAGGTGGTGATCGACCGGCTTTGTACAATATAAAAACTATCCCCGGCCAAACACCATTCAATGTCCTGCGGGTTGCCGAAATGTTCTTCAATCTTTCTGCCTATGCACTCAAGCTCCAGGATCTGTTCATCTGTCAGTGCTTGTTTTTCCTGCTCTTCGTGTCCGATCTCCTGTTCATGGGTTCCTCCATTTTTTAAGGCATAAATAGCCATTTTTTTGGTTGATATCTTTTTGTCGATAATCTCCCCGTTATGTACCTTATAAAGGTCGGCGCTCACCAAGCCTGATACCATGGCCTCGCCAAGCCCAAAGCCGGCATCAATGGATAACACTTTCCGGTTACCGGTAACGGGATCGGCGGTAAATAGAATCCCTGATGCCTCGGGGAAAACCATTTTTTGAACAACAACCGACAGGTGAACTTTACGATGGCCGAATCCGTTTTGGATACGGTAAATTACTGCCCTATCCGTAAATAATGATGCCCAGCATTTACTTATATGCTTCAGGACAGCTTCTGTTCCGATAACGTTCAAATAGGTATCCTGCTGGCCCGCAAAAGAGGCTGAAGGCAGATCTTCGGCCGTAGCGCTGGAGCGTACGGCAAAGGCATCTTTTACACCGAACTTTGTGAGATAATTTGCAATTTCATTTGCTATATCTTCAGGAATAGATACTTTTTCAATGGCTTTGCGAATCTCGCCGCTGAGGACACCAATTTTAACTCGGTCTTCTACGCTTAGGTAAGATAACTGATCAAGCAACTCATTAATCGATGGCATCTCTGCTATAGTCTTGATAAAAGCTTCGGTAGAAATACAAAAGCCATCGGGTACATTGATTCCTTTAATCCCGGCAAGTTCACCCAGGTTGGCACCTTTACCCCCAACTGTTGCCAGGTTTGTTTTGTCGGTTTCCCGGAAACTTAGCACATAAGAGTTCGTGTTTTTCATTTTTTGATTATTTACTGTTGAGACCCGTTGTTGTTTCATTCATGATATCAATCGCTTTTAAAAAATAGTTTTCAAGAATTTCAACTTCTTTTTCGGCAAATGAAGCTATTAGCTCTTCCGATTTATTCCTGAATTCTTTATAAAGCGGGGCCATCAGGTCCATTATGTTTTTAGTGTTTGGTTCAATGATAACCTTCCGTCTGTCGTCTTTGGAAAATTTTCTTTTCACCAGTTTTTTCTTCTCAAACCGGTCTATTAACCCTGTAACAGCACCGGTAGTTAATCCGGTTAAATTGGAAAGCTCACCGGCGGTCATCGATCCCTCTTTCAAGAAAAATCCAAGGTATTTATGGTCAGTTCCAGAGAATCCTGCCTTTCGGGCAACTGCCTCGTGCATCTGAATGGAGGTGTATGCATATTGTTGGCTCAGTCTTCGTATCCGTTGTAGTACTTCCTTATCCATTTTTATCTTACTTAATAAGTATCTTAGTAACAAAGATATTATTTAATTCAGAAAACATCCAAATAATTTTTTGAATGAAATATAAAAACTACCTGCTGCTCAATGGGTACCTGGGTGGCCTTAAACAGGAACGATAGTTAAAAGATGTTAAAGGCAATTAAATTTTTGAAAAATGTGTTTTCATTTGTTGCGCTGCTCCTGCGAGCTCCGTATTACGGAAAATTTTAAAGCAGTTAACCCCTATTACCATGACCATACTTTCAAAACATTTTATCAAGGTATTAATAGCCCCGATTTTCGGGATTATTATTGCTGCATCGTTCACAGCATGTAAGAAAAATAAAAGCGACGATACCCCTGGTAAGTCTAACCTGTCTGTTGTTGACGCGTCTGCCGGCACCTGGCAGCTTGATTTTAAAATTAACGGCGTAAAATATAATCAGGCACCACTGAAATATGACACCGTTTTGCCGTATGCCAGCGTGACGGCGGGTTCTCAAACTTTTTCTATTAGTTTAAAAAATGAATCCCGGGTGTTGATCAATGCTTCTGTCAACCTCAGAAAAGACCGTTATTATACGGCTTTCATAGCTTCGCTTAAAGAATTGCCATACGCGCCTCTTTTTGTGATTACCCAGGAAGATCTGACACCCGTTAATGATAAAGCCAGAGTCCGGTTTATCAATGTGGCGGCAGATACGAAGCCTGTAAATTTGTATGTAAGCGGGACGGATGCCGCCTTATTTGAGCAATTGCCATTCAGGGAAGCTACTCTTTTTAAAACGCTTCCAGCCAGCGAGCATTACAACTTTCAGATAAAGGAGAATGCACAGGCAGCTGCTATAGCTACCCTTAATGATGTAAAACTTGAAAATGGTAAATTATATACGGTTTATGTCAAGGGCTTTAAATCAGATAATACTTCTATAGGGAAATTAAAACTCAGCATCATCAGCAGTAAATAGTTTGCTGGTAATGCGTAAATGTTCAGCTGTCCCCAAGTTACTTATCTATATAGAATCCTTGTGATCAAACCTGTATTGAAATTCCAGGAATTAATTCTCAAATGTGTCAATAATGACTCGAAAGCTCAGGAGCTGCTGTATAAATCGTTCTACGGGTTTTTAATGGGAATAGCCTTCGTTATGTGGCCGGACATTATTTAGCCGAAGAGGTGGTTAATGACAGCTTTGTTAAGATTTTTAATAATCTGAAGCATTTTGTGATGCCAGAGGACACAGAGCAGCAACATAAGCTTTTTCGCGGCTGGGCTGGTAAGATAGTGTCAAGAACAAGTATTGATTGCATGAGGGCTAATAAGAAACATATTTATGCTGATTATCCTGATGAAGCAACCCTTCCTTCAGACCATATAATGGTATTAAGCAGGCTTCATGTATCAGATATTCTCAAATTGCTTAATCAATTGCCGGCTTTACAGCGTATTATATTTAATATGTATGAATTAGAGGGCTTTACTCATGAGGAAATAAGTGATGAATTAAACATCTCCCAAAGCCACAGCCGTGTTGTGCTGGCCAGGGCAAAAAAAAAACCTTCGGACATTTTATCAGGAACAATCAATAAATGATAGCTATGAAAAAAGAATTAATTGATATCATCAAAGATGAGCTCAATGATTTTGAGCTGGATTATAGAACGGGTGCCTGGGAAGATTTTTACAAACAAGAGAAAAAGAAATCACCGCGTATCATTTCACTCAAACGTTTTGCCATTGCTGCCGCGGTTATTTTAGTAGCCTTATTTTTATTCTTGATTGCTGGTAAATATTTACAAAAAAAACAACAAAATATAATTGTTTTAAAGGTGCCCTTTAAGAACATGCCTGTTATTAAAGTTTTGCCGCAAAGCCCGGGCAAGTATGTGCAGTATAAACACCGGCAACACTATCAACCTAACCCTCTTGTGCATCCGGATAAAAGAGTTGCTGATACTTTATCAGCCATGCAACTAAAAAGGATACCGCCAGCTATAGGTGATACTATCAATACCAATCCGTGCATGCAATTTTTGGCGGTATTGCCAACATCGTTGATACCCCCGGCAAATACCCTTGCCAAACATTTGCCGAGCCATCAAAATGGTGAATTTAGAACAAGGTGGCAATTGGGGCTATCGGTTGGTAATGGGGTAAGTTACGGGCAGGAGCATCAGTTTGGTGCAGGAGCGTTTGTTACATATCAGCTTTCGCACAGATTGGCATTCAGTTCTGGTTTTTATTTTAATCAGTTAGGTGCGCTTAAAAATGTTGCTCATGATAATAATTTTTCTGATCCGGAAAAGGTGCTTACCAACATAAAGGTTAATCTGGGAGGGTTGGAGATTCCGTTTGAGCTGAAGTATAAATTAACCAGGCGCTTTTATACCAAATTCGGGGCCTCGTTATATTCTATCAAATCCCAGCAGCAACAACTGATTTTTACACGGGCCGAGAGCAGTATCGTAAATTATATTGACCCGACGGGTACTGCATTTTCTGAAACGCTGGTAACCGCCGGTTATGCGGTTGCTGAGGCGGTGCCACCCAGTCAGCTCGAAAAGAACAAGCTGATTTCTATTTATAATTTCTCAGTAGGTTATGAATACCCAATACTGCACGGGCAAAAGCTATTTATCGAGCCTTTTATTAAATTACCTAATAAAGAATTTTCGGTATACCGGGTTAATCTTGCCCAAACAGGTATACGGCTTAACGTAAGTTTTTAATATCATTGAACTATTTGTTAGCGTATATTGATTAAAAAAGGAGATGATCATCACTGAACATCTCCCTGAAATACCTTGAGGGAGTTTTACGCCCTTATCACCGATAAATAATACATTCCTGATTCACGAAGATTAAATCAGGAATGTATGACTTGCTGATTTATAGCTTTGACACCAGCTCTGCTATTCGGTTGGAAATCCCTACCTCGTTATCATACCAGGCAACCACTTTTACTAATTTTCCGAGCGTTTTAGTTAGACTGCCGTCTACAATAGAAGAGTGTGTGTTTCCGAGTATGTCTGATGATACCAGGGGCTCTTCTGTATATTCCAGTATACCTTTAAGCGAGTTTTCTGCATAAGATTTAAATAAATCATTCAGCTCGTTAACAGACACTTCCTTTTTCAAGTTAATGGATAAATCCACAATTGAAGCATCAATCACCGGGACACGGTAAGAGTAGCCGTCCATTTTTCCTTTCAAGTTTGGCAGTACATCGCCTATTGCTTTAGCAGCGCCGGTTGTTGTTGGAATAATGGAGTACGACGCAGCCCGAGCTCTTCTTAAATCTTTGTGAGGGGCATCTTGCAGATTTTGATCAGCGGTAAACGCATGTACGGTAACCATGTATCCAGATTCGATCCCAAATTCCTTGTCGAGTATATACAAAACCGGGGCAATACTACCTGTGGTACAGGAGGCGGTTGAATAGATCTGATCGTTCTCTATAAGTTCGTTGTTAATGCCGTGTACTATGGTTTTAACCCCGCCAGTAGCTGGTGCGGTAATCAATACTTTCTTCGCGCCGGCATTAATATGCGCCTGGGCCGCAGCTTTGTCTGTAAATCGTCCGGTTGATTCTATAACCGCATCAATGCCTAGATCTTTCCAGGGAAGTTTTTCGGGATCTCTTTCACTTAGCAGAAGTATTTTTTTACCGTTTACCACAATGGCATCGGCATCACTGGTAACTTCTCCCGGAAAGCGCCCGTGTGCGGTATCATATTTTAATAGATGGGTGAGTGTTTTGATATCGGTAAGGTCATTAACCGCGACAACTTCTATCTCCGGCTTGTTTTGCAAGGCCCGGAGTGTCATTCTTCCAATGCGGCCAAATCCATTAATTGCTATTTTCATTTTATTATATATTAATTTGTGCTATGTGATGTGCGGAATGTGCGCCTGTAATCGGATGGTGTGGTCATTAAGTGCCTCAGAAAGGTACGCCTCATAGAAACCAGGCCACCCAGACCACACTTTTCGGCTATACCTTCTATAGACATATTTGAGTCCTCCAGGTATTTCCGTGCGGTTTCGACCCGGAGTTTTTCAATAAATTTGGCAGGTGGCACACCTGTTTGTTTATGGAATACACGTGTAAAGTTTCGAGGACTCATATTCAAATGATTTGCAATCCTGACCACATCCAATGGTTCGTGCAGATTTTCCATAAACCAATTCTGCAGTTTGCTGGCGATATTGGAACTCTCATAAACCGGTAACAAATTGGCAAACTGAACCTGAAAGCCCGGTCTGTTTAGATAAAAAACTAATTTTCTGGCAACCTGTATAGCAATATCTTTTCCATGATCTTCCTCTACCAAAGCCAGCGCAAGATCAATTCCTGAGGTAACGCCGCCAGATGTGTAGATATGCCCATCTGTGGTATGAAAAGCACTACTATCTACATCTATTAAGGGATAGTCTTTTTTTAACCGTTTGCTGAGATCCCAATGTGTGGTGGCTTTCCGGCCGTTTAATATTCCTGCCCTGGCTAATGCAAAAGCGCCGCCGCAAACTGAGCCTATCCGGCGCGTATTATTTTCGTTTAAAGACGATAGCCAGTTAAAAAAATCATCGTATTCCGGATTTTTCAAGGCTTGAAAGTCGTTACCAGCTACGATAAGCGTGTCAATAGGGGTTTTAATTTCCATTGCACAAAATTGACAAGCTATCTCAATCCCAGTTGGGCAAATAATTTTCTTATCTATAGTGGGTGCTACAATCAAAACATTATAACCCATTGCTGATCCGGATAAACTTAAAACTTTGTCGGCATGAGTAAAAACATCGGCTGGGCCTGCAAAATTGATCAGGGTTGTTCCTGCCGTCGCTACAATTATTACTTGTTTTTTTTGTGGGCCATTGTCCATATATCAAAATTACAGCTTAATGTATTTGGCTCAAAGGACATAAATTATACATTTTAGGCCACGTAAGATTATGGCTTTATGTTAATCGGAAAACTGAGCTATAAGTTAATGGTGGTGCTAGCAATTAATCCAAGTGAGTATTAAGGATCTAAACTTATCTGGATGGTTTGCCTTATCCTAAGTGGATTTATAATAAAAAAGTTGAGTAGTTTGGAGTACTACTCGACTTTTTCCTGCGGAGAGGGAGGGTTCCGAAGATTCCCTCTTATATGATTAGCTATCAGCGCTTTATTTTAACTTTTTGTCACCACTCTATGAATCGCGTGATTTGCGAATCACTCATGAACAAATAACTCTAATTGATACCCCTAAAATAGGCTTTTATTTTGATAAACAAATGTGTTTATTAGGAAAAGAGTTATAATCTACTCCAATTACCGGTTATTGATTACTGTATGAATACCCCTCTTTTTCTTCCGACACACTCAGGTTCTGAAGTCAGAGAAGGCCTTTCGATATAAGTATAATTTTCTTTGTCGGTTCCCGATTTCTTGCGACTGTCGCTGTATTTTTAAGTCGGTCTATAGGTCTATTCTCAACCGCGCAGAGTCATAGTGACGCCGATTGCTATTTACAGTTTTCTGTTAATGGGTCAAATCATATCTTTGGGACAATGGCTACCTTATTTCGCTTTCCGCCTGTTACCATCGACGTTAACGACCCCACTTATTTGACTGGGAAGAGCGAGGCGTTTGCCAAACTTAAAATTGAATCTAAGGCTGGCAAAAGAACTGTTTTCTTAACGGAGCATACGCTTCTCTTCGTATTCAAAGGGATTAAACTCCTTCACTTCGCCGATCATACACTTCAAGTGTCGCCTGACAGTATTGTCCTATTACGAAAAGGTATCTACGTAATGGCAGAATATATGGAGGAGGGTTTAGACTTTGAAGCGCTTTTGCTTTTTCTTCCGGGCAGATTACTCAGGTCGCTCGCCTTTGAGTACGAGATGCCCAAAAATACAGAGCCTGGTCATTACATGGTTTTCCGAGCTAATGAATTAACGCAAGCCTTTAAAAATCAAATACGACTATATTTTGGCAGGTCCTTGCGCGGCCTGGATGCCTTGCTTGCTATCAAACAAAAAGAAATCATATTGTTGCTAATGTCATCAGGCTACCAGACTGAGGTGGGCCGGTTTATTCGCGGCGCGGTCAGCGCAGAACCGGAAGATCTTGATTTCGTTGTTCGCACCTATTTGTTGCAACCCGTCACCCTGCAAGACTTGGCTGCACTTACTAATCGGAGTCTGGCCTCATTTAAAAGAGACTTCCAAAATCGATACCAATGTCCCCCCCGGCAATGGATCAACCGCGAGCGGCTCAATCAGGCCAAATTATTACTGCAAAACACAGATCAGCGCATCGCAGAGATCGCGGAGTCCTGCGGCTTTGAGAGTGTTTCCTATTTCATCCGGCTTTTTAAAAGGGAGTATTCCCTCACCCCGAGTGAATGGCGAGCCGAAATTGTTATAGATTGAGCTGTTTGAACTACTTCCTGGCCTTTCTGCCTGATAACTTTGCCCGTATAAATAACTCATATATGAAAATTTTATTAATAGGCGGACAAGGTACGATAGGAAAAAAGGTGACTGCTGCGTTTGCAACGCGTCATGAATTAATTATTGCTGGCAGGACAAGTGGCGACATCCAGGTTGACATTTCGTCTGCGGCTTCTATTGAAAGAATGTTTAAAAACACAGGGCGAATTGATGCCTGCGTTTGCATGGCCGGAACCGGTTATTACGGCCCATTTGCTACCATGACGGAGCAAGATATGACACCCGGCATCCAGGGTAAACTAATGGGACAAATAAATCTGGTGCTTATTGGAAAAGATTACTTAACAGAAGGAGGATCATTTACTCTAACAAGCGGTATCGCAGCGGAACATCCGGCCCCAAATGGAGGGTGTGTGGCCATGATCAACGGCGCAGTGAATAGTTTTGTTTTAGCGGCTGCCCAGGAACTGAAACAGGATAAACGGATCAATGCTGTTAGCCCTGGTCTAGTAGAGGATAGTAAAGAACGTTATGGCGCTTTATTTCCCGGCTACAACCTGGTACCTATGCAAAAGCTGGTGAACGCTTACACACTCAGCGTCGATGGAGCCGTAAACGGAAAGATTCTCAAAGTTTACTCCTAAGATAAAATGACTCGATGGCATTTTTTGCAATAAAACAAGCCCCTTAGACCCGCTGCTCGGGGGCTTAAACCTAAATCTTACTACAATCGGCCAAAGAATTTGCCCGCTCCTGCCGGACTATTAGTTTTTATCATGCTCCAATACCGTTTCACGCAAAAAAGAGCTCAATGACTGGAAGAAAAATATCATCAATTTAAACTCAAATACCCAGGACTAGATCAGCGCATTTCATTGCGGCTGACCGCATCCTATCTTGGGATTACTCCTGAATTTTAAGCGTGCTGAAAAAAGAGAGGTAACTCCCATTTCTTAATTTACCATAAGGTTTTTCTTTATGGGGATATAATTCTTTTGCTAGTTGGAACAATAGATCAAATTTATTACAAGCGTTCTCGCCAAAATTTTCAGTATTGATAATGTTCGGTTATCCGTTGTTAAGAAATGTATTGATCATTTAGCATCGATTTTTTTTGGTGTACAATTCGCCAATAGCTATCCTCTATTATTATTTAAACAACTTCTAATCCTAGATTCTCTATTTTTAGCTTAATTGCGGGTGAGATTGTTGGAAAATTAATAAATAGATGGTTCATGGCTCGGCTTAGAGCTACATAACGAATTCGGTGTTCTTCCTGATTAAGGTCAGGAGTAAGTAAGAAGCTTGTTTCAATTGCTTCATCAAATTTGCCTTTTTTATCTCCGTCGATGACCAATAGAACAGCGTCAAATTCGTCTCCTTTTGCCTTATGGATCGTTCTGTGATTTGCGGCTTCATCAAGAGCAAGCACAGCGGTTGAGATTTCCGAATAAGTATATTGCTCGTAGAACCCTTTTGGGTTCGCTCCAGAAAACTTGCTTAATTTGACAATGTTGGCAGTGATAAAGTTATACAGATCCATAACTTTTCCTGCCTGAAAAGATGCTTTGTTATCAACTAAAGATTTTAAAATTGCCAACGATTGTTTTTGGGATGCCTTTTCATTGCCTGTTCCGAACTGCTTACTTATCGTTTTTAAAGCATCTTTGTAATACCCCTGTTCCGCATATTCTACCGCCTTTACACATGCGATCACTGCTCTTTTTCTTTCAGGGTTAGAGTCCTTTTCATCAAGTTCGTTCAATAGATTTACGGTAGATCGAGAAGAAAGACCTTTTCCAATCGCGTTGGCTAAAATATTATTCCGGGATAGGGTGTAAACGTCAGGGTTGCCGCTTCTTTTCCTGGCCATGGCTAATGCAGCGATTTTATCACCGATAATTATTACCGGCGGAGTGCCAACTATACCTCTGCGATCTTTTTGTACAATGTCCTTCCGAATGATGTTCAACAATCCTACGATTTTTTCAGTGCTTCGCCAATTGTCTAAGATTTCATATTCTATTATCCCAGGCAATTTAAAACCGCTAAACTGATTGGGCAAGGCACCCAAAAATGAATATATCGATTGAGCGTTGTCGCCAACAACACAGATATTTGTTTCCTTTTTTGCAAGTTGGTTTAAGATGAACAACTGTATGGGGCTGATATCCTGAAACTCGTCAATAAAGAAATACGGAAACTTGGCCCTTAATACTTCTAATATAAAAGGAAATTTCTTGATAAGGTGATAGCTGAAATAGAGTAAATCATCATGATGTAAGATCCCTTTTTCCCAGGTCATTTCCTTATAGACCTTATATGATGCAGTTGTTACGGCAAATTTTCCAAACGAAACTGGGTGTTTAGGTTTTACTTCCAGTTCGCCATTGGATAATATAGTCCATTTTAATTTTTTAAATGCATCTGTTACCTTTTTATCATCAGTTATCCGTTGCTGCTTCGTTCTCGTTTTCCAGTCGTTAACAAAAGAATAATTTACCAGTACTGTATCATCATGGCCTTTTAATTTTGTTGCATCAAGAGAATGTTCAGCGGCAATGAAGTGCACATATGGTTTAACAACATGTTTATATAGAAAACTATGTATTGTACTAACCTCCACTTGGTGGACAGCATCTCCCAAACGCTTAACAATAGTATCAACTGCCACGTTAGTATAAGTGATGCAAGCGATCTTCCTTGTGATCTTCAGCCGGTCTGAGTTATTCAGAACATTTCGGATATGGTTTATTACCCACGTCGTTTTACCAGCACCAGGACCTGCCGAAACTTTAATATGTTGGTCAAAACCATTGATAATGGTAGCGGAATTAATTACAGTTACTGACATACCCAAGTTATTGCATTTTTTAAATAATCAGGTATTACGAAAGTCAGTGGTGATTGCTTTTTTAAATTTTCTTCTAAAATATCAGCTAGTTCCAACGCATTTTCGCCTTTTCCAACTGAGTTAAGATAACGTGATGCCATTAACGCAGCAGTAACTTCTTTATCAGTCCAAATATTAGGATCAAGGCCATTCAAACTATCCAGTATGCGGGTATTTTCATCAGTTTTACGCATAAAATCCGCTGCTTTTATTTTAGCAAGATCATCTCCTTTCTCTATGGCGGATATAATTTTTTCCAATTCTTCTTTATTCGTAACAGAAGCTGTAAACATTAATTTGCTGGTCGGATTTAAAAAGCAAAGTTCATATTCAAGCGTCTTTCCTTTAGTTGCGCATTGACTGAAAAATCGAATGTTTGCGTGAGCAGCATATTTAGTTAAGAGATCTTCGGCGTGATTATTATAATCATAATCATTGGGTTCTTTTCCGTGTTCGTAAGGATAACAAGCCCCATATTTTTCTTTGTTCCCTATTTTTTTCTTCCGGGTAGGGTCGCGATCCGTAATACATGAAACCTTTTTATTTAAAGCAAATGCATTAGAGGTGTCAAACATTCTTAAAAATTGATCAAAATACCTTCCTCCAATGTTGACTACCGCAACGTGACTATCCTCAATGCTTTTATTAATGTACCGTGCAAAAGTCCCCATTAATAATTGTTCGGCCAGTCCTTCTACTAGAATGATGTTTTTAGCAAATAGCATATCAGACCGGGTGGCATCTAAAAAGCGTTGAACAAATGCCTTTTGGCTTTTGCCTTCATCTGTATCTGGAAAGGTTTTTCCTGGGTATCCAATATTTACCGATCCATTAGATTGATTTAAACAGATTATCTCATCCAGCATCACCGCTGAAGTAATATGTGTGGAATGGGATGTGATAAAAATTTGCCTTGCTTTATTTTGTACGTTATCTCTAAGGAATTTCAAAAATTTGTATTGCATCGCCGGATGCAGGTGAGCCTCCGGTTCTTCTATGACCAAAACAGGAAAAACCTTAGCGTTGGCACCATAATAATTGCCATCTGTATCAACCTGCATTTTGGCCAACAACAATGACATGTAGATAAGGTTATTATAACCCAATCCGTTATGCGTAGCAGGGATTTCAATGCCGGCAGTATATTTTAAAATCAGTCGTAAGGCGGAGTATAATTCAACTTCGGATATGCTACCGTCAAAACCAGGTTCAGCACTGTCAAAGGATGCACCTGTATCTTGCGCATATTTGAGAATATGACCTTCACCCATCAACATGCGCGATTTTAGCATGGTCAACAATTCATCTGCTTTTACTGAAAAGTCTACTTTTTGCTTTTTTAATTCATCCCTTTTTTCTTCTTTGGTTTTCGTGCTGATCTTGATCTCATAATCAATGAAAAAATCAACCACTTCCCTTAATAATGTATTTCTACCAGTGAACATATCGCGCTCAACATCCCGGATTGCGTTCATGAATTGATAATCAAATTTATGTAGGGACTCGGTATCAGCAATTTGCTTTAGAACAGGATCACCACCATATAATTTAACGAGGTATTTTCTTAAAAATTCATGCTTAATGATGTTCCAGCATTCCTTTAATGTAGTTGCCTGGCCTAATTTATTTTGATAGTTATCGAGTTCGCTTTCTGGCAGGAAAAACTCGTAAGTAAGTTGTGCTGAGTAGGGTGTTTCTAATTTAGTAAGCCAATTTGAAACGGTTACCAGGTCATCAGATGTAAAGTCTTCATCAATGCTTTGTGATATTATAAGCGCTATAGATACTTTTGGCGGGGTTTGTTGCAGATTAGCTAACTCGATATGTTTATTAAAATCATCCACCTCCAGTTTTTTTGAGTTACTGGTATCGAGAATTAAAGATAGAGCTTTTAAAAGATTGCTTTTACCTGCATTATTATGACCGATGATGATATTGACACCTTGTTTAAATTCAATAAAAGAATTTTCAAAGTTTCTAAATCCTTTAATTGAAATCGCTGAAATGAACATAATGAGGACGGTTTAGAATGTAAATGTAAGCGGTTTGTAGCGAATTATAATAATATCTCAGCAGATAATAATATTATAAACCGTCTATTTATTCTCTAGAATTCAATGATTCAGAATATTTTATAATTTTATCAAATTATAAAAAAGAATTGCTAATTTATTTAGTAATCTTATCCTTATCTTTAACCCGTCACAGAATGCCGAATTTTCGTTTCCGATTGCCCATCGACAGACAACTTACCGATGCGCAAAGAATAGCTTTAAATAATGACAATTCAATATTGATTTATGGAGGGCCGGGAAGCGGCAAAACTGTGGTTACTATTAATCGATTTTTAATTCCGGTTAGGAACAAAAAGGATGTAATGCTATTTACGTATAACAGAACTTTATTAGCCTCCATTAAAGGCTTATTGACCGAAAAATCGGAAGAGCTATTTGGTACGCTGGATAGCAATGCCATCAAAAATGTGATCAACAACAAAGTTGCGTCATTTTATAAATGGTATGGTTGGTTTCAAACTGATTTTGATGATACGAAGGTCGCTGAGGATTTTAAGAGTAAGCTTAGACGACGCGGCGGGCTTAAGTTCACCGAAATATTTTTTGATGAAGCGCAGGACCTAACTTCCAGCGTGTTCGCCAATTCATTTATTTTGTCGGATAAAGTATCATGCGGTGCGGACAATGCTCAAAATTTGCAAGGTAATTTCCCGCCGGATGAAGCTGTTGATGTAATATTTGCAAAGTTGAGAAAGCAATCTTACACGGAACTACAGCAATTGGAAGCGAATTTCCGGAATACTAAGGAAATATTTGAATTTGCACGAGGTTTTGTACCAGAGGATTCTGCGGTTCAGGAATTGGATACGTCTCAATTGGATACGGGTGAAAACCCTGAAGTTATAACCGGGCTAAATTCTGATCAACAAATGGATTACATTAAACGTGTAATTGAAAGTAATCCTAACAGTAATATCGGTATTTTAGTAAATTACGCTAATCAGGTATTAGACATAAAAAAGTATTTGGAAAAAAACGAGTATTCATGTAAAGCTGATGCTGCTGAAGACCGTTCGTTTTCTTATTATTATTCGACAATGCCGCAAGATGATGAACAGATTATGTTTGATCAAATGAAAACGCCATTTATCGTCACATACGATTCTTGTAAAGGTTTAGAGTTTGATATAGTCATCATGCCATTCTTTAACGATGCGCAAGCTGCATTATCAAAACCCAGAAAGCGCAAGGTCAGTGATGATGAATATGTGATAGAAAAAAATGTTGATGGTACTACGAAAATGTGGGCAACGATGAATCATTATTATGTTGGTGCTACAAGAGCGAAAACGACACTGTATGTTTTATGTTATTTCAAGCCTGGTATATTAGGTTTCTATAAGCCTGTAGCACCGGTTGATGATGATTTACCTTTTTAATATTTAAGTAATGGCAAAAAAGTCGAGCACCAATGAAAAAGGAACTAAAAAGGGGTCATCGTTATCAGGATTCGTGGCAACAGTAACAGGCAATCTTTTTGGAAGCGATGCAGTAAAAGAAACTGAGGATACCCAGGTTGAACCGATTAGTGAAATAGATATGGTGGAAACTATTAAAAAGGAAATTCCTTTAGAAATTACCAATAATCAGGAATTGAAGCAGTCAGAGGAATTAAGAGATACTGATAAGCAATTTGAGACACCACGAATGCTAGTGTCGGAGACCGAAATTAAACAACCTTCTGGCTACGCAAAACACGATGGGCAACACAGGCATGACGGTAAAATAACCTATGGTCAAAACCGTAGCGCTATCAAGCAGACCGCATTTTTTGAAGTACATATGGGTAATGTTTTGCAGTATTTTGGCGCTGGCATTATTTACCCGACAAAATATAGTTCGCAAAACGCATTTTCTGATATTCAGGCAATAAACCCTGAGCATTTAACACTTACGAACGGTAAAAGCAGCAGTTTTAATGACGACAGCATAATTTTGAAATTGGACATTTCAAATTTAAAAGAATCAGACATCTCTGATTTCGGAGATTTCAAATTGGTGAGTTCTGCCATACCGATCAGCAGGATCATCAAGTTATACGTATCAAATGAAAGCACTAAACAGCGCTTGTTAGAAGAATCCCAACTTCGTGATGGCGGCATTATTCCGGATGGGTTAATTAATGCAGGCATACCTCAGGATTTGCCTACAAGTGCAGTTACTCGATCCAACGCGTCAACTGTGGATATATCAGGTAAACTGGAGCGGTATGATAAGGTTCTCGGATTGATCGCTGGCACTAAAAATTATAATGTTCTTACATTAGGTAAGACTGATATATATAAAAGCTTATCAGATCACTTCTTCTATGCTATCCAAGCTATAGACCCTTTGTTTGGCAAGGAGATCGTCAACAGTTCACAGCATTCTGAATTTTATAAATGGCTATTTGCGAATGATGCGCCCAAAGACAGAGTATTGCTGGGATGGCTGATTGATAGGATTTATAACGACTCCAATTTCACAGATAAGGATACCAAAGCATTCCGCATGATATGCTCTTCATCTAAAGGATTCATCAACGAGGAAAAACGTGTAGATCAGATTTTTTCTACGCTGCAACGATCCCTTGAAAGAAAAACGGCTTTTAAAGAAATATTAGAGTTAGAATCTCAACAAAAGTTTGCACTGTATCTATTTGCTTTTCTACGGATTTACGGTACAAAAACGAATCCAGAGCTACCAAGATTAGATATTTCTAAAAACCCACCGGCAAAGTTTGGTGAGTATTCTTTTGCTGTATTAAACATGTTTTTCGGATATAAACTTTTAAGAAATACCGAAGATCGATTAACAAATATTTCTGAAGAATACTTTAAATTGAATAAAAGGATCAATAAGCCCACAATAAAATTTGAGCTAATTACAAGATTCGATTATTTGGTAATTGATAAAGTTTTCAATTATGTTTTCGGAGAAAATAAAGCAGACCTCAACTTTGCACAATTTGAACACCTGGCTGAACAAAGAAATGAACCTGTTTCATTTAGCGATAATTTCAATTATACCAATAGCCTGATCTATGGCAAGGTTTATCAGCAGCTGATAAAGGCTAACCCATTTGATAGCATTATGCCTCAATTAATGCGCTTGCCGAACAACATTCCTTTGCAAACAGAAATTGGCTTTTGTTGTGTTAGGCTTAGGTTAAAAACAAATCCTACTCAGTTTTCAGGTGTGTTATATAACGAAGTTTCATTTGGAGAAATGGTCACTTTTCCAAGAAACGCATTTATAGAAGCTGTAAAAGACAACCGTATAGATGTTGAGGAGCTTAAATTTCGCTTGAAAATGGCCGAAAAATATCGGGAATTAGTATGAACATAGAGGACCTGCATGAGGTTATCTTAAATTCAGATGCCGGAGAAATAGAAGGATTTGTTGATGATAATCGTTCGGAAATAAAACTACTGTTGAGCAATTTGGATGTCTCAGCAGAAATCACCGCATCATTAATTCAGATATTAAGCCACATCAATAAATTTGAAGGAGCGGTGTTAAAACATGGTGCCTTTCAAATCCTCTATATAAGCCTTGGCCTCTATTTCAAGCAGGCTAATAAATCGGCGTTCGTCACAACATGCTACAACAAGATAGATGATTCTATTTTAAAGCAGCGGTTATTTGCATGGCTACAATATAAGAATTACACAAAGCCGGCTTCCCACATAAATAGGTTTGGCGCTTATCTTGAAAAATTAGCCGAAGCAGTTTCTGATGGTCAGGAAGAGTATTTTGATGAGATATTAGTAGACTTGTTTAAGTACTATACTGATTTTGCGCATATACCAGGTTTTCAAGATTTATTTTCGGATGAAAAACTGGTCGAGCAATTCGATATCCTTAAAGAATTTAACAGTAAAAAAGCAGCTTTAGAATATCAGCCGGAAATCGAGATCGACCCGGATAAGGTGTATACACCAACTGTTTTTTCCAATGCCTTATTCAATAGAAAATTCTTAACGTATCTAAGAAATCACGAAGATACGGTATGGCACGAAATTATATTAGGTTACGACAGTTATACCATAAGGTCAAAAATCATCAATTTTGGCCAGGGACATTTTGATAATGAGTACGAATTGCTAACAGCCGACCAAATCGTCAAATTGTATTGTTTTTATAATATGCGTAAGCATTATTATTCTTCGCTTTATTTATTTGAGGTAAGTACATGGTTAAAGCGGTTCATTAAGCAACCGGGTACAATTAAATTTATAGATATCGGCAGTGGTCCCGCAACATCAGCAATAGCATTTATAGACTATCTTCACTCATTAGGCATGGAAGTTGCTGAGTTCGACTATATAGCAGTTGATTATTATAATTCAATGTTAAAAGGGGCTGCTGACATGATGGACAACGAATTGCATCAGCCAATCAATGCAAATATTTACATTAATGATCTGCGTCTTTTGGATCTGGACGTATTGGAAGATGCATCTTGTGTGCTATTAAACACAAGTTATTTGTTTGCCAGCGATTCTTTAAAAGAAGAAGAGTTGGCAGAAATGGTCATACAAATTTTAAAAATTCCGAATAAGTGCCCTAAGTTTTTATTTTTTCAGAACGTGATTGATCCGGAAAAAAATGAAAAATATGAGAACTTTAAAAATATCTTACACGGGCATCAGTTAATATTTGAAAAGAAAATGATCATACAATATAACAATCATCGAAACAGTTTATTTCCGCCAACTCCGGAAAGAGTCAGGTTTGAAGTATTAAAATTTTGATAATGTATAATCTATTTAATCAACCATCTGAAAACGCTATAAATGAGCAGCCCAAAACGCTGAATCAAAAGCACGAACTCATGAAAGTGAAGGGGTTGAAATATGTGCCAGAATTTTTAAGTAGAGAGGACCATACGAATCTGTGGCAAGAGATAAATAAAGCGCCTTGGTTGGGTGAATTAAAGCGTAGAGTTCAACACTATGGGTGGAAGTATGATTATAAATCCCGCGCCATAAATTATTCGATGTTTCTGGGTGAACTACCACCTTGGGCAATCGTTTTGGCTAACAGACTTTTTAAGGAAGGATACATATCTGAATTGCCAGACCAGTTGATTGTAAACGAATACGAACCTGGTCAAGGAATAGCAAATCATATTGATTGCGAACCATGTTTTGGTGATACAGTTATCTCCATAAGTTTAGGTTCTCCTTGTGTTATGGATTTCATAAATATAAGGACCAAAGAAAAGGTTGATGCTATTTTAGAACCACGAAGCATGGTCGTAATTGCCGGTGAGTCACGTAAAATATGGACACATGGTATTACTGGAAGAAAGACTGATATGTTTAATGGAAAAAGAATTGATCGAAGGTTACGCATTTCCCTGACATTCAGGAAAGTAATTGTTAATAGATGTGATGTGTAAAATTCTAAGCTTGAAAAAATTATGACTAATACTGATCGAATAATATGTTATAGCAATTTACTTATTTCATCGGACTCAATTGAATTTGCTTTGAAGACGCTCAGCAAATTTTCTTTCTGCGCGCCTTTTAACTTTCCTTCCTCTATGATTAAATGATTGCGCCCGCGGGCATATATGGCGATCGCGGTATGTCGCGAGAGGCCGATATTCTGTAAGGCGATAACGATGCGGTTTTGGGTGCCATATTCCAGTAAATTCGCCCAATTCTCCCCTGCATTCTCCGGGCCGAGCACCTCCAACAGTACCTGGTAATAATGATTAAAGTATTTTTCCAACAGAAACCGTAGTACATGCTCGATGTCATCAATAATATGTTCGATCACAATATTGATGTGCTGAACATTACCTTTTTCAAAAGATACGTATTCGTTAAAGTCAACCTCCACTGTACTGCCACTGTTACTATAATAGTCGATGGACTGCTGAATGATATGGTTCAGGTTAAAACCTTTGATCCATTGCGTCATCAGCGTCGCATAATAAGCCAAGCTGTTTTTATTCCTGAGTTTACGTTCGGCATCCTGCCAATTGTACAGGTCAAAAAACTTTTCAAGCAGGTTTTTACAGGTTTCATAAAACTTATCACTGTTGCTGCTCGGCAGCAATATATTAAGCCCTTTCTTATTATCATTGACCAGTTGGTTATAAACCTTCTGCTGGATACTGATATTGATAGATGGATTACCATTTAGGATGGTAAATGGTACATTAATGTTCTGTCCTTGCTTTTGCGCCAACTCGATGATCTTTTCCTTTTTATCCTGGATCAATTTATTGATGATGGGGCTTTGGTAAGTAGATTTCGTTTGCAGGCTGTCGATAGAAATGATGTTCGCGATGTATTTTAACACATCTTTCTCGATCTGGCTACCCGAGATCTCCTGTTCCAGCAAAAGCTTTTCGATTTTTTTCAAATTGCTGTCTATCCGGGAAATTACCGTGGGGATAATAGTGATCGGTTTTTTCAACAAGATCGAATCCTTATTATCCCAGTTACAATCGTCATGTCGGATACAATAAATGTTTCCGGATAATTCAACATTTAACCTGCCTGCTCTTCCGACTAGATTCCAAAAATCAATGTTCTCTAGTTTATTTAGTCCGTTATGGTTGTTCAGCACAAAAAGGTTCTTGGTAGGCATATTTACCCCTTCCAGTAAAGTGGAGGTACAAAACACATAAGATACCAGCTCGTTTTTGTATAAATATTCAATGAGATTACGGATCAGCTGGGGTAAACGGCCGTGGTGGTAGGCAACACCTTTCCCCAGCAGGTCGGCCAGGTAATAATCTGGGTGGACATAATCTTTGATCTGTTCAATGGCTTTAATGATTTCTGAATCAAGATCAATGATTGCGGTACGGGTATCAGCAAAAATCTTGGCAACATTGATCGTCTTTTGTTTACTGTTATTGTAAATCAGGTTGTTTTGATCCTTACCAAGCAAGGTGATGATATCGTTAACGGAATTTAGACGTTCATCAAATGGTAATGACCGGTTTTGATTGGCATTTCGTTGTATTGATTCGATCTTTCTGTCCAGCAGATCAATAAAATAAATATTTTGGGTGACCGGTGATTCATCCGTTTTATAAATATTTTCCGTAGGGTTCCTGTTAAAAAGATCCAGAAAGACTTCAGGGTTAGAAACATTGGGTGATGAAAAATAAAGTTTAAGATTGCGTCCGAATTTGATAAGTGATTTTTCAATAGCCGTATAAGTGGTGATACTGCGGGTATCTTTTAGCTGGGCAAGTTTATGTGCTTCATCTACGAACAGAAAGCCTACTGCCGTTTGACTGTCGTTCGATAAAAATGAGATCAAACGTTCAGGGGTCAGCACCATAATATAATTAAAGCTTTCTTCTGTTAGCTCCGTTACGCTGGAGTTGGTGATCACTTTGTATTGGTACGTTTGGAGGTCTTCATTCAGATCTTTTTTTAGTTCCAACGCAAACTGATTGATCAGCGCCCTGGTAGGGACTAAAATGACCATGTTTTCACGTGGGCTGTTGCGGATGATCTTTTTGATGAATGACTTGATAATAAAAGATTTCCCCATAGAAGTTGGCCCGGAAAAACTAAATTCGGTGCTGTTGACCAGCTTATTATAAAGGTCGTACTGCGAATCGGTAAAGACGAAAGAATCGTGGTTGGGCACCGCTTGAAGTATTTTCTTTGATTCCATTTCCAATAAGCGGTAGAATGGGATCTCGGCTTGGTTTTCATTCCTGTTTTCGAGGTAGTTGATAGCAGGAAAATTGCCAAGTTTGGAATATACAGCTTTCGCTACAGTCCGGTAAAAGGGGTGTTGGGCATACCCCTGGTTCAAATGGGTAATGATCTGATAGGCATAACCCCTGGCCTCCACCTGATCTGAATTGGATAAAAGGTCTGCATAACGCAAAGCGTCGCGCAACTCTTTCAAGGATAGTTGATAACTTTGATTTTGTTCGGCATCAAACTGGAAACTGCAGCTGGCATTTAGTTGGGTACACTTATCCAGTAAGGTAAAGAAATAAGGCTCCTGCAATATCTCAACAGTCAGTTTTTCTATCAGTACTTCACTCATTGGATCAACTGGTTAATGATAGCTACTCGGTGTGCGCTTAGATTACTGAAAGGGATCACGTAGACATAAAAAGTGTACCCAACAAATTCCTGTTTTCTGATCTGATAGTTTATTGAGGCAACTTTGCTTTGTATTTCTGAAGCAATCTTTTGTCGAAGGTGCGCCCGGAATTCCGCATTCGTTTTCTTGAGTTCCTCGGTGGTGATCTCCATATCAAAGCCGAGAAATATCCCGAATGAATAATCCATGTTCGTAAGATCTTCCCTTGCGCTGGGCAATAGTATACTTTTCAATATATCATAGGCTGGCTGATCAAAAACTTCTTTGACGAGCTGGCTATTCACCAGATCGATCTCAAAGTTTAACTTATTCTTTTGATTGTTCAACAAGGTGGCGATAGAATCAAAAGCGTCGTAAATACCTTGCGCAAGGTCGGAATGGAGTTTTGATTCACCGAATACTAATTGATAATCCGTTTCATTGACTTTTAGCAAATGAACGCCATCGGCTCCGTTTACATACATTTGGTTAGAGGTCTTGATCTCCAGCTTGCTTAGGATCTTAGGAGCGTTTAAGTGGCATTCGAGGAGGCAGTATAGCAATAACTCGCCTAGCTCGCCGCCTTCATTCTGGCCGGCACGGGCAGACGCTTTTTCTTTTTCTATGTATTCCCTGAGCTTGGACTTCGCTTTTGAGATCAGAGTATTGAGCTGGTCCTTTTGTTTAAGTGTGGCGACCTCTGTGCGTGATAAAGCGAAATGATAAAGTTTATTGCCCAACAGCTCGACCAAATCATCATAGGCAAAAGCATTATTCCTGATCTTTAAGGTCAGCAGGTTAAGCCTATTGCCATTTTCTAAGGGAAACTCGGCAATATCCGGATAGAAAAGGTCTAAAAAATCGGTTTGTATGGAGGTCTCGATCATAAGGCTCGGGTCAGCGGGGTAACTGTAAAATAAATTCAGGTTGACATGATAAATAATAAGGTGTTGCAATATGCTAATTTACATGCATTTAATATAAAAAAAATATCCTGGGGGCGGCGGCTCGATCCGTTCTGTTTTTAGGATACGAAAACAAGCTGATCATTTTCTATATTTGAAAAGAAGCGTGCCCATTATGAGACCAGCTGTAGCATTAATCAATTCTAAAAGTAACTTATTGAACCTCAAACGCATCGCCGAAAGCGAAATGCGGATGAGGGAGCTTATGGAAGATCGCGATCCTGCAAAAGCATTGCACAGCGGTAAATTGATGGCTAAGGCTTGGTCGAAAACGCTTTTGGAAGCTGATCATGCTACTGCCGCCCGTAGTTTTATGCACCTGGTGATGGCGGGTTTTTGGCGTTATACGCACCGAAATTCCAGATCAGTTCAGGAACTCCCGTTATTGGCAGGTATTGAGTTAATCCAATTGGATGCCTCTGTCGCCGCTGTCGCGAATGCGATAGGCCAGGCGGCAGGAAAATTAGAGATCATCACTGCCAGTTATGAACTGGGCAATGTTTATACCTCAATACTGCCGGACAGCATGCGATCTGGACAAGGCATATTTTACACGCCACCGGCGCTTACCCAAAGGCTTTTGAAGATCACAGAATCCGCCGGTGTTGACTGGCGGACGGCCCGTGTCATCGATCCGGCCTGTGGTGGTGGCGCTTTTTTAACCCCTGTGGCTTTAAAGATGGTAGCAGCCCTCAAAAACGAGCTGCCGGCTGCAATCATCCGGCACATTGAAAGTCATCTCAAAGGATATGAGATCGACCCTTTCGGTGCCTGGCTGACCCAAGTTTTTATAGCAGCGGCTTTAAAGGATCTGTTGATTGCTGCTGATACCAAGCTGGCTACGTTAGTGAATGTATGCGACAGTTTAAATACAGCACCGCCTGCAGTGGCGGATAAATTCGACTTGGTGATCGGCAATCCACCTTATGGTAAAGTTAAATTAACAGATTCGATACGCGACCGCTACGAAGAAAGCCTTTATGGCCATGCCAATTATTATGGTTTGTTCACACACCTTGCCTTAGATCTGGTAAAAGAGAACGGCGTGATAGGGTTTTTGACGCCGACCAGCTTTTTATCAGGTGAATATTTTAAAAACTTAAGGAAGCTACTGCGCCTGCGGTCAACTCCGGTCGAAATCGATTTTGTGGCCGTTCGTAAAGGTGTGTTTGAAGATGTACTTCAGGAAACCATGCTGGCGGTTTACCAAAAAAAGGTAACCAAGAATGTGCAGGTAAAAGTCAATCAGATCATTACCCAACCTACGGCGCATCTTAATATCAACTATGCTGGCAGTTTCGCGCTGACGAAAGATCTTTTATCCCCATGGATACTTCCACGGGATATGGATAGAAGCTCCACAGTTAAGGCTATGAAAAAAATGCCGCTAACCTTAAAAGATTACGGTTACAAGGTCAGCACAGGGCCGCTGGTATGGAACCGGCATAAAAGCCAATTAGTCAAAAAAGCGGATAAAAGCTGTTATCCAATCGTTTGGTCTGAAGCCATCACTCAGGATGGACAGTTCATTTTGAAAGCGGAAAAGAAAAATCATGAGCCGTACTTTCGTTTTCAGCCAGGTAATGAATCGCTGATCATCCGTACGCCTTGCATTGTATTGCACCGCACCACCTCAAAAGAACAGGAGAAGCGTTTAATTGCCGCCTTGCTGCCGGCCGAATTGATCACCCGGCGAAATGGTGTGGTAATTGAAAACCATGTTAATATGGTTCTGCCTGTTGTAGCACAGCCCCCGGTAAGTTTGCTGGTGCTTTATGCTTTATTGAACAGCGTCGTAGTGAACCAGGCTTTTAGCACGATTAGCGGCAGTGTGGCGGTTTCGGCTTATGAGCTGGAATCGCTGCCATTACCAAAAATCGATCAACTGAAGCCTTTAGAAGAACTGCTGCTCGCTGGAAACAGCCAGGAACTCATAGAAAAAGCCTGCCACCAACTTTATCATACCTAACATGCCTTTACCACCTTACACCACCCGAGAATTGATTTTGGAACGATTGCCGGATATTTTTCCGGAAGGCACATCAAACCGTAATTACCTAATCCGGGAACTTTCTGCCAGTACCATATTCGCTATGCTGTATATCGGCGCAGTAAAAGGTAACGATGTCCACTTGGGGCCGGTTCACGTATACCGTATGACCCATGAGCAAGCTGCGCTGACAGCAGATGCGGACAGGATGATTACCGTAAAAATGCGCTAGGCCGCAAATTTATTCCGGAGGGCCGGCGTTGGTATGCGGATAATACCCGCGAACCGATCAGGGATGAATCGCTACGGGAAGGATTGGTACAGATCGGCGCTGTTTCTGCACTTACTGGTATTGCTACAACTTCAAGCAAGCCGAGATATAATTTAAAGCCAGATTTTGCCGCTTTATTTGATCCGGAGCTCACAAATGAGGCTTTGTCGGCGGCTATTCTGGACTGGCAGCAGAAAAACCTTTCAAAGAGTGCACTTACCCGACTGTCGCTGGCCAGCCTTGGCCATAAAGCCGGCAGTGATAAGATACTGGTTTCTTTCCCTAACGGGGAAACCCGCAAATTATCGGCCGGGCCAAGCTCGGAAATATCGAAAGCGGTCATTGAAAGTTTCGCAGCGGCCTTTCTGGAACAGCCGGTGGTGCTTTGGCTGAGCACTAGCGATGATAAAGTGGTTACCCGTGATGACGAGATGGCTGCTAAGATCGGCTTGAAAATAGAAGCGGACAAAAATCTGCCTGATATTATCCTAGTCGATTTGGGGCCGGATGACCCCTTGCTCGTTTTTATTGAAGTGGTAGCGACCGATGGCCCAATAAGTGAAAGAAGGCAACAAGCAATTTATGAGTTGACGGATGCCGCCGGCTTTAAGCGCGAACAGGTTACCTTTGTCACCGCTTATCTTGACCGTGAATCGGCAGGTTTTAAGAAAACGATTAAAGGCCTTGCCTGGGGTTCCTTTGCCTGGTTCGTATCGGAGCCTGATAAAATTGTGATGCTCACCAATGGAACAATTCATTTGTCAAAACTTATGGATATCAAATGAAGCTATAAACGGGTGATTATAAAGTGCCCTAGAAAAATAGAAGGAAGTGACAAAGGATTCCTGCTTGAGATACTTTGAAAATAAGAAAAAGGAGTATCTCGATTTTTATAATAAACCGGAAAGTCTTTTAAAACATAAGAATATACCGTTATGGCACAGTTGGATAAGACAATACAGGAAAGGATCGATGAACTGTCGAACCAGGCTTATGAGAAATTTCAAAGTAATGACACCGATGAGTCGTTCAGATTACTGAAGGAGGCCTGGCATCTTTACCCTGATCCGAAAGATCAATGGGGTGAAGCTTATAATAACGCCAAATATCTTTTTGAGGATTATATCCGGATCGAAGATTATCAAAATGCACAAGAGTGGCTGAACAAGATGATAAGCCATAACAACGCGCGGCATCTTTTTGACGGCGATATAACTTTCAATCAAGGTAAATATTACTTCGAAACAGGCGATTATAAAACTGCGCTTGAAAAATGGCAGCAAGTAGTAAAAGATACCGGTCTCAGGTATTTTGAAAATGAAAAAAACGAATACCTGCATTTTTATAATAACCCTGATAGCTTGATAAAATAATGAGAACGCTTCCAGGTAATATCCGTGAAAAAGTAGAGTCGCTTATAAAAGAAGGTGATTCGCTGCGAGATCAGTCCCGCTACCGCGATGCGCTGAAACCGTATATGGTGGGCGTTTCGGAGATATGTTACACCCTATTCCGTGGCAAAATTGACCACCTATTTGCTGGCAAAGAAATGCAGCCTATGCTTTAGCAGCATAGACAAAGATAATTATTTACCAATTTCCATTTAAC
>Ga0209437_100367_pt1 | contig 48725 bp, 41 predicted proteins | sample AraplaL_Cvi_mTSA_FD_184266 | JGI IMG/M metagenome (GOLD analysis project Ga0209437, IMG submission 184266) | Arabidopsis root microbial communities from the University of North Carolina, USA - plate scrape CL_Cvi_mTSA (SPAdes) (version 2) | ecosystem: Host-associated > Plants > Roots > Endosphere...
TCGAACCCCAGTTGTTGGTGCGGCCGGAATCGCGATACAGCGCGTAGTTCAGTGTGCCGCCCAGCGAGCCGGTCATTTTGCGCACGCTGGTGGTGGCGCCGGTGCCGGCGCCTGCATCCAGACCGATGGTGTACGAGGTGCCGTTGGTGCACAAGACGGCGAGGTTGCCGGTCTGGTCCACTTGGGTGCTGGTGTAGTTGCCGAAGGCGATGGTCGAGCCGACCACGGTGCAGGAGGCCAGCACCGTTGCGGTCACGACCAGTGAGCCGGTCGATGTGGCGGCGTAGACCGGCGCGCCGGAAGTCATGACGGCGACGGCCAGAGTGGCGGCGATGATGCGTTTTTTGCGGATGTTGAACATGGCGTTTTCTCCTGATCGGCGGTCTCGCATCTTGTCCCATTACAAGCATGTCGAATTCGCCGGGTACAGGTGAACTTTAAATTTTTGACACCTTTTCCAAAATCGGGAGATTCCTGAAAACATGCATTAAATTCATCAGGAAAAACCCGAGAAGTTACTAATCCGGGTTAATTGCTAGTAACTGACAAGGATCGTCAGCGTGTCCTGATAGCTGCCCGCATAGACGTTCTGCAGCGCTGGAATGCGGCCGTAGGCGGTATAGGTCTGAGTCACCGGCACCAGCACCGACAGTAGGTAACCACCGACCTGATACGTGGTGCCGCCGCTGCCGTCGCCCCATACCGTCGTGCGTGTTGCATCGGTGTAGATCTGGTACGAAAGCTGCGAGCCGCTGACGATCATCTTGCGTGCAGCGATATTGCCGCTGGAGCCGCCGTTGAGCTTGACGGTATAAGCAACCAGCAGGGCGACCGTGGCCTGACATGTCACGGAGACGCTGCCGGTGATGTCGTTGGGCGACGAGGTCTTGGGGTCGTAGAGACCGAACGACACCGGAGTAGCCGACGCGATGCAAGCCTGGGCCCGGGCGTTGGAAATATTGCACAGGCCAGCAAACAGCAGCACGGCAAGGCGGAACAGGTTGCGCAGATTTTTCATCAGTGACATTCCAGTGTATTGCTGCTCATGCCGCCGTCGAGCTTGCGCTCCGGGACCAGTGACGCCTGGCAGCGAGCACCCGACGGCAGTACGATGTCCAGCGTGTTGACCGGCAGCAGTTCCGACAGGTAAGCCGCACCGTCGTAGCCGACCGGCGCTTTCTGGCCGTTTTCGCGGATCGTCACGGTGGAACCCACGGGGACGTACCCGCCATCGGCGGTTTTCAGGATCAGGTTGACGTCGGAGGTGTGCTTGGTCTTGAAACTGACCACGGCGCCGGAGCGGTCGCGCGGCTTGATGTATTGCTCGTTACGATCCATCTGCAAGGTCATGGGCAGGTCAAGCACTTCGACTGAGACCTTGTTGACGTCGTAGGCGCGCAGATCTGTGATCAGTAACTGTCCGTTGCTATCGGTCTTGCCGGCGTAGCGGTTCTCGGTATAAATGCCGACGTCACGCGCGCCTTCAGTATTGACGACGGCGAAACTGTCTTCCACCCAGTTGGAGAAGAACACCGAATTGTCCATCCAGGCAATGGCGCCGCGCAGGCCTGCGCGCTGACTGGTGATGTTGTTGCTCTGGGCGACCGTGAAGTTGGCGCGGCCGTTGCGCCCCTTATAGTCAATTTCACCGTAGCGCTGCTGGTAATCACCGTCGGTAGTTTGCAACTGCCAGCCGACGTCCCCTGGCGAAATGGTCGGACGGCTGGCCTGTGCCGAGACGGTGCGCTGGCCATTATTGTTGCTGGCGCTGACGCCGCCCGCGCTGCTGTCGCCGAACGGCATGATCAGACCGATGGTCGCGCCATAGCCGCCGTTGCGGAAATCGCGGAAACCGGTGACGAACATGTTGGTGTTGCGTCCGACCGATTTGAAGTACGAGAGCGTCACGCTCTCGCTGTCTGTGATGCCGAAACGACCGTCGGTGGACATCAGCACCGGGCTCTTGGCGGATGTATAGGCCAGGCTCAGTGAACCATAGGTGCCCAGATTGAGCCCGATCGTGCCGATTGTAGTGGAGCGGGTGGTAGGCGAGCCTTCCATCGCGCCGATGTCGCGATAGTTCGATCCCGATTGTGTGCGCGTCAGCGACATGCTGACCAGGCTGGTGCTGCGCTCAAAGCCCAGCGCCAGTTGCTGGCCGGTTCCGGCATCCGAAGTGCTGGCCGAGACGGCGCCTGTGAGTACGCCCCAATTGTCGATGTTGAATACGAGACCCCCGCCAGCCAGTGTCATTCCCTTCATCGTTTCGCCATGGCCTTCGATCGTCAGCGTCTTGCTGTAGCCGTGACGTGCGGTGCCGGCGACGGCGAACTCGCCATAGCTATTGCTGCGCAGGCCGTAGTTGCGTCGCACGAAGCCGCTTTCCAGCGTATAGGACGACAAGTTCTCAGCGAGCAGCTTGTCGGTGGCGTAAAACGAAATCGTGCGTAAAGTCTGGCGGCCCAGCTCGTCCGTTACCGCCACCGCGATCTGGCCGGCGCCGGTGGCGATCGGCGCCTGGCGGATTTCAAACGGACCGGGCGGCACCGGTTGCGACAACTGGCGCACGCCGTTGACGAACAGGTCGACCGTCGACGGCACCACGGCTTCGCCACCCAGGCTGGGCGTCGGATATTTGATCAGGTCCGGCCGCAGCGAAAAGTCGGTGCCGAATTGCGCACCGCCGAAGCGCACCGGGCGGGTCCAGAACAGGCCGCTGGTGATGAAGTCGCCGACACGGTAGCGCGTGAGCTCGCGTGGATCGGAATACGTGTAGGTGGTTTCCAGCCGCGTTGAAGTGGCCGGCGTGCTGTCAAAGTACGCCAGTCCGGTTGAGCTGAACACACTGCTGCCGGCGAAGTAGCGGCCGTCGAAATAACCTGCGATGCTGCGCACGCCCTGGCTGGTGGTGGCGAGCAAGTCGTAGTTGAGCAGGGCGCCGCGCGCGTTTTCCGTCAGCGGAACATTGTCTGCCGTCTTGCCTGCCGTCGCGATATCGGTAGTGTTCAGAAAACTCATGGGCACGTCCATGTCGATTTTCAACGCCGACTGATCCAGTTGGATCTTGCTGGCGATACCGCTCACCGGCATCAATTCATCGTCCTTGCCGGGCGTCTTGATACCGAGACTGCGCAGCTCCGCCGCCGTCGCAAACAAACCGTCTTGCCGCTTCACGAACTGCGCCACCAATTCCGTCGGACGGCCGTTGATGGATACTTCGAGCAACAAATCTTCCACGGAATCTTCACCTGCGCCACGCGCATAGGCGCTGACGATCAACAGCAACAGGCCGATCCAGTTAGACGGTCTTCTCAAGGCGTCACGGTGATCTCGGTTTCAATGGGGCCGGTGTCGGAGTTCGCCGACATTTTCACCAGGGAACCGGCAGCCAGCGGTGCATCGACATCGAACGGATATTGTCTGATCATGCCGGCCAAGGTGTAAGGATTGGCGCCGGCGGGTGGCGTGACCTTCTTGCCGTTGGGCAGGGTCAGCACAAGATTGAGCAGGCGACCGCGCCGGTTGCCTGTATTGGCGACATTGAGGCGGGGCGTCTTGCCTGCGCTCAGCGTCCATCCCAGCTTCAGGTTGGGCGCAGTATTGGGCGCGATGAAGATCGGCATCGAGATGCGAAACTTGAAGTTGATCGCCGGACCGGCTGTTGCAGTGGGGATCTCGTCGACCAGCATGCGATACGCGACCTCATTGGCTTCAGCCGGACGTTTGGAAATGATGCGGATGGTTTGCGAGGCGCCCGGCGCGACGGTGAACACCGGTGGGCTGATAATCAGACTCTGGGTAGGAGTGAGCACATCCTGGCTGTCCTTCTGCTCCCAATCATAGGCGCGGATTTGCAGCGAGACGTCGTGATTGTCGTTATTGACGATTTTCACCACACCGGCGGTGCGGGCTGAAGACAATTCCAATACTACTGGGGATATTTCGAAATTGGAGGCAATTGCCGCCGGACTGCAAAGCGCTCCAGCTATGCATATGAGGAAGGACGAGCGAGCAAGGTAGCAAAAAATAATTTTCCCCCGTAACGACGAAAGAACGCTAATTCGACTACGAACAATGACCAGAAATGATGGTTGTGACTGTGACTGCTAGTTAAGCAAGAATGTAATTTTTGTTGTTGAGAGTATCAGAAATACGCGAGAAGTTGTGCGTATTAATTTCTCTGGTAAAACTTATTAATACGAGAGTGTGATGCCAACAACATCGGTATAGCTACCGGCTTGGACATGTTGACTACTGGGAATGTAGCCGTAGACAGGAAGATTTTGCTGCGTGCCGTTGCCGGCAACGAGACTGATGGTATAGCTGGTGCCGTTGGAGCAGTTGACGCCGGCCTGTGTGGACTGCTTGACTGCGGGAGTGTTGTCGGTGCCAAACGGCAGGGCGGCACTGTTGACGCTGCAAGTCGAGGTGACAATCGCGGAGACGGCAAGATTGCCGGTGGACGTGGCGGCCTGAGTCAGGCTGCTCGCGCACACGAGTGCTACCCCCATTACTACCCCGATTTTTTGCAGAGTTTTCATTCGAATAAAATGCTATTTGGTAACGCAAGTTGTTTGAGGCTATTATAAAAGAACTTCTAAGGAATTCCCTGAGTTGACAGCTGGTTTCAATTGGATTCAGCCAATAAATGTGCGTGGTTTGCGACATTTAATGTCGGTATGAAAACTTTTGATGCAAATAAGGAAATTAACTTTCCCGTAAAAAATAATAAAAGCAAATAGTTACGAACATTCTCTCAGTCAGAATTGCTAAGAAATACGAAGTCGAATGTAAAAATTGCCTGAATGCGCGCGCCGGCATCCATGTAGACACCTGGCTGATTTTTTCTGGGGCGGGAAGAGCAAAAAAGATCATGCAAGCCGAGGCAGGAGAACGCAAATCGACGTAACCAAAAAGCTCTCTTTGAAGTGAATTCGAGCCGGCGCTGAAATACAGGCCGGGCGCTATCGACAAACCGTCCGCTTTATCGGGGGACCCGATATAACGATGCCGAGATCAAACAAGCCGGAATCGAAGAACCGATCGGCGCTGGTCACCACCGGTGCGTTCTTCATTCTCGCCATGCTGCTGTCCATAGGGGTTGCCACCGTGGCCTATCGCAGCGTGCGTCTATTCGAGGCGCGGGCGATCTGGGTGGAACACACGCACACCGTCTTGCGGCGGCTGGAAGAAACGCATTCAACCTTGCGCAGCCTGGTCGCGAATGCGCGTGGCTATGCACTGTCGAACAGGCATGACTATCTGCTTGGCTTTGAATCGGATCGCAACTTGCTGTACCAATTGCTGGGCGGCTTGCGCGCGTTGCAGATCGACAACCAGAACCAGCTGGATCGTCTGACCCACCTTAGCTCCACGATTGCCCAGCGCGTTGAGCTGGCGCGTGCGCTGATCGAGGGGGACAAGGAAGCGCGTATCGACAGCACCTATGAGCAGGGACGCGATCTGAGCGATGACATCCGCAGGCAGTTCGATGCCTTGACGGAGGTCGAGCAGACGCTGCTGACCGAGCGCTCCGCCCATACGCGGGAAAGCATCCGCTGGACCATCCTTGCCATCCTCGGCGGCAGCTTCGTCAGCATCGCCATCCTGATCGCGGTCTATCTGCGGCTCAAGCGCGAGACGCTGCGCCGCAGAGAGGCGCAAATCAAGGCGCAGCTGTACGTAGCCGAAATCGAGGACTTGTACAACCAGGCGCCGTGCGGTTATCACTCCATTGATGAAGAAAGCGGCCTGATCGTCCAGATCAACGACACTGAACTGGCCTGGCTCGGGTATGCGCGCGAACAGGTGATCGGCAAGATGACCCAGATTGACCTGATGACGCCGTCGAGCGCCGAGCGCTATCGCCAGGTATTGCAGCCGCGTCTTTTGCGCGACAAGGCAGTTAACGGAATCGACGTCGATTGCCTGCGCGCCGACGGCACGCATTTTTCCACCCTGATGAGCATCAGGACCGTGCTGCATCCGGACGACGGTCATGTGATGAGCCGAAATGTGATCTACGACATTTCTGACCGCAAGCAGACCGAAAAAGAAATCGAAGAACTCAACACCAGCCTGAAGCGCCAGACCCAGCATCTGAGCAATATCAACAAGGAGCTGGAGAGTTTCTCGTATTCGGTGTCGCATGACTTGCGCGCGCCGTTACGTGCCATTTCCGGCTACGCCATGATGGTCGAGGAGGACTACGCCGAAGCGCTCGATCCCAAAGGCCGGGAACTTCTGCAGGTGATCCGCAGGAACGTCAGCAAGATGGATGCGCTCATCAACGACCTGCTGAAGTTGTCCAAGTCGGCAACCGGCGAACTGACGCTGGGACATTTTTCCATGCAGGCGCAGGTCGAGCAAAGTATCGCCAGCCTGCGCCGCGAGAATGCGAGTGTCGAATTCATCGTCGATCCCCTGGAGGACGTCATCGCCAATCAGGGGTTGCTCGCGCAGGTCTGGGAGAACCTGCTTGGCAACGCCGTCAAATTCAGCAAGAAGGCCGAGCATGCGGTGGTGCGCGTGTCATCGACGTCGACGCCGGAGGAAGTGATTTACCAGGTGCAGGACAACGGCATCGGTTTCGACATGCGCTACGTGCACAAGCTGTTCGGCACCTTCCAGCGCCTGCATCGCCAGGAGGACTATTCCGGTACCGGCATCGGACTGGCGCTGGTGCAGCGTATCGTGGTCAGGCACGGCGGCAGGGTATGGGCGGAAAGCAGGTCGGGAGAGGGCGCCAGTTTTTATTTCGCGCTGCCGCGGCAGGGATTGTAGCGGCAGGATGAAGGTGATGGCCGGCGTCTGCGGGTGCCGGCCTCAACAACAATTAGGGCGGGAAGCGAGCATGAGCATATGAGTATTCCACTGCGGGTATTGTTTGTCGAAGACATGGAAGAGGATGTGATCCTCATGGTGCGCGAACTCAAGCGCGGCGGCTTCGAACCGACCTGGCTACGGGTCGATACCGGCCCCGACATGGAGGCCGCCCTGCGCGACAAATGGGATATTGTGATCTCCGATTATTCGATGCCCATGTTCAGTGCCGTCGACGCGCTGGAACTGGTCAAACGGCAGAACGACCAGATTCCCTTCATCATCGTGTCCGGCGCCATCGGCGAGCAGACCGCCGTCGAGGTGATGAAGGCGGGTGCGCAGGATTACTTCCTTAAAAGCGCGATCGCGCGCTTGCCGATCGCCGTCGAGCGCGAATTGCGCGACGCCCAGGTGCGCCGCAAGCAGCGCGCCGGCGCCGTCGCCTTGCGCGAAATGCAGGCGCGTTTCTACGCCTTCATGAGCGCGGCGCCGATGCCGGCCTGGATCAAGGATGCCGACTTGCGCTATCTGTATGTGAACCCGGCGCAATCGACGTTTTTCGGAATGACGCCGGGGGACATGATCGGTCTGAGCGACTTTGACATCATGTCCAGTGGCGCGGCGCAGAACGCGCAGGAAAGCGACCGCAAGGTGCTCGACGGCAATCGCGAAATGCATACGCAGGAAACGGTACTCGACGCCGACCATAATCCCAAGATCATGGACATCGTGCGTTTTCCGATCGGCAGCGACGGCAAGATCCTGGCGGCCGGATTGGCGATGGACGTGACCGACCGGGTCAATTCGCAAAAAGAGCTGGAGGAGGCCATGCAGCGCCAGAAGATGCTTGCCAGTCGCGTGATCGAAGTGCAGGAGCGCGAGCGCCAGCATCTGGCGCGCGGCTTGCATGACGACGTCGGCCAGTCGCTCACGGCCCTCAAGATCAATCTCGAAACCATCAAGAAAACCGGTTCGCTGGAAGGCCCGTCGCTGCAGAACGGCATCGATATCGTCGCTGCGGTGCTGTCGCAGGTGCGCAGTCTGTCGCTGGATTTGCGGCCACCACAGCTGGACAACCTGGGGCTGATCGCCACCTTGCGCTCATACGTGGAAAACAAATCCACCCTGGCCAGCGTCAAGGGTTGGTTCGAGAGCTCGCCTTTGTCGGTGGAACTTCATTACGATATCGAGAACACTTGCTTCCGCATCGTGCAGGAAGCGGTCACCAACATCCTGCGCCATGCCCAGGCTGAAAATATATGGGTCAAGGTCAGTCAGCGCCAGGACCAGCTCAACGTCAGCATCCGTGACGACGGCAAGGGCTTCGACCTTGAAAAGGCGCGCAGCAATGCGATTTCCGGCACCAGCTTCGGTTTGCTGAACATGGAAGAACGCGCCGTCCTGGTGGGCGGCACAATGGACATCACCTCTTCGCCCGGCGAGGGCGTGGAGATCGTTTTGCAATTACCTGTGACACCTGTCATGCGGAGGGGATAAAACATGTTGACAAGAATTGTGCTGGCCGACGATCACGCGCTGGTGCGCAGCGGCATCAAATCGCTGCTTACTGCGATGCCTGGAATCGAAGTAGTGGGAGAGGCCGACGACGGCAACGCGGCCATCGAGCTCACCGAAAAACTCAGGCCCGACGTAGTCATCATGGATATCGCGATGAAGGGCATGAATGGCCTGGAAGCGGTGCGACGCCTGCGTGCGGAGCATCCGACCACCAAGTTCCTGATGCTGTCCATGTACGGCAGCGAGGAATACGTGATGCAGGCCCTGAACGCCGGCGCCAACGGCTACCTGTTCAAGGATTCGGCGGCCTACGAGTTGGAGAAAGCGCTGATCGAAGTCATCCACGGCCGGCAATACCTGGATTCGCACATCTCCAAGGACGCGCTCGATCTGTACATGAAGAAAGTGGCGCAGGACGGCACGCCGGTAGAAGTATTGACGCCCCGCCAGCGCGAGATCCTGCAACTGATCGCCGAAGGCAACAACACCAAGGAGATCGCCTACCGCCTCAACGTCAGCGCCAAGACCATCGAAACCCATCGGGCCCAGCTTATGGAACGCCTGGAAATCCGCGATGTGCCGGGGCTGGTGCGTTACGCCATCCGGACCGGTCTGACGACCTCGGATAAGTGAACCAGGGAAACAAAAGCTGACAAATTGACGCGCTAAATTGCTGAATCTTTGCTGAATCTAAGGTAAATCCTGATATCTTCCGTTGTCGATCATGCCATAATTAATTCACCCGACCTGATACCGCGAATGTCATTTAGCGGTAAAAGTCTGCGTCGTTCAAGCCTGCGCTGGTCATAAGCCGGTACAGAAACTGATGGTGTCTAGGCAATAAAAAACGCAAGAAAGCGATCTGCACATGGAGCAAATGGATATCATGCTGGTGGATGACAGCCCGGAGGTTGCCGAGCTGACGCGCATTGCTTTGGACAGCAAGAAACTGGCCGACAAGATGACCTGGTTTGCCGACGCCGAAGAGGCCGCAGACTACATGTTCTCGGATAACGGTTTTGCCGCGCGCAAGGACCTGCATCCGCGTCTGATACTGCTTGACCTGCACCTGCCGCTGATGAGCGGCCATGACTTTCTCAAGATCATCAAATCCAACGTCGCCACGGCGCATATCCCGGTGGTGATGTTTTCCTCTTCGGATGACCAGCGTGACATCGTGCAAAGCTACCAGCTGGGCGCTAACGGCTATCTGATGAAGTCGGCCGATCCGCGTGAATTCATCGGCACTGTAGTCGACGCCGGCATGTATTGGGTGAATCGCAACAAGGCGGTGCGCTGAGACGGAGTTGTTTTGCAGCGATGCGGAAATGAAAAATGCAGGCGGCGGCCTGCATTTTTTTATGGCGGAAACGAACGCAGGCAGTTCAGGAATGGAACTGCCGCAGCCCTTCGAGATCGAGGATGGTGATGCTGCCGTAATCGACCTTCAGCAGCCCGGCTTTCTCCAGCACCTGCAAAGCCTGGTTGGCGCGCTGGCGCGATGCGCCCGACAGATTGCCGACTTCTTCCTGCGAAATCTGCAGCTCCAGTCCGATGCCCGGATTCAGGTAGGGATTGAACAAGGCCGCCAGACAACGCGCCACGCGCGCATCGGGTTCGAGCATGCGGTCGTATTCAACCAGCGAGATGAACAGGCCCAGGCGCTCGTTGAGTTGTGTCACGAGGAAACGGTTGAACGGAATGCTGTTGTCGAGCAGCCAGAGATACGTGGCTTTGGGCATGTACAGCAGTTCACTGTCGCGCAGTGCCACCACGTCGTATTTGCGCGGCTCGTCCTTGAGCAACGAACCTTCGCCGAGCCAGCCGCCGTTGGCCATGCCGGCGAATGACACGGTCTTGCCTTCGGGCGACACACTGCTCATTTTCAGCAGACCTTCATGCACGCCGATCCAGTGTAAAACCGGATCGCCCTTGTGGCAGACGAAACCGCCCGCCGGAATCTTGCGGCTGAATACTTCGGATTGCACGCGCGCCAGTTGTTCACTGGTCAGCGAGCGCGCCCAGATGCTTTTGCCCAGCATGTCTTGTATCGTTGTCTTCGATGTCTCTATTGTCATTATGATGCGTTGCAATATCAAAAGTTTGGCGATTGTTCGGCAATTGTCCGCGAGATGACAACCATGCCTCCCGACTCACACTACTATCATCGCACAAAAGCAGCGTACAACCGCCTGACTTGCCGCAGCACAAGAGCAGTAAGTGCAACGTAAGCATGTCGGTTCAGACTGACTTGACACACTGAACCAGGAACGTCCGGCACAAGACCGTTATCCGGCAAACGGACGTTTATAAATAAAGGTGGGACGATGGTGGAGACAACACAACGTCCAGGAGCGCAGACATTTCCGCAGCTGCTCCTGATGCATGCAAAGGCGCGTCCGGATCGTCCGGCGTTCCGCGAAAAAGATCTCGGCATCTGGCAAACCACGACGTGGGCTCAGGTGGCGGATGAAGTGAGGGCGTTCGCCTGCGGCCTGGCGGCGCTTGGTTTCAAGCGAGGCATGAGCCTGGCGATCATCGGCAACAATTGTCCGCGCCTGTATTGGGCGATGTCGGCCACGCAGTGCCTGGGCGGCATGCCCGTGCCGCTGTACCAGGATGCGCCGGCAGCGGACATGTCCTATGTGCTCAACGACGCCGAGATCGACTTCGTCGTCGCCGAAGACCAGGAGCAGGTCGATAAGGTCTTTGACATCAAACTGAATTTTTCGGATGGCACCGAACGTCCCACTCACATCATTTATGACGACGAGCGCGGCATGCGCAATTATCGCCAGCCGGAACTGTCGTCCTTCGCCAGCGTGCAGGAAATCGGTCGCGCCTACGACAAGACCAATCCGTCGTTCTTCATGGATCAGGTCAATGCGCTGAGCACAGACGATATCGCCATCATCCTGTACACCTCCGGCACTACCGGCAAGCCCAAGGGTGTCTGTCATTCGCATGCGGCGATGATTGCGACGGCGCAGACGCTGGTCGATTTCGACCAGCTCAACGAAAACGACGATGTGCTGTGCTATCTGCCGCTGGCCTGGGTAGGCGACTTCCTGTATTCGTTCGCACAGACGCACGTGGCCGGCTTCTGCCTCAATTGCCCGGAGTCGCCGAGCACGGTCATGACCGATTTGCGCGAAATCGGACCGACGTATTATTTCGCGCCGCCACGCATCTATGAAAACATCCTCACGCAAGTGATGATCCGCATCGAAGACGCCGGCTGGGTCAAGCGCAAGCTGTTCCACGGGTTCATGAAGATCGCCCGCCGCGTCGGCATGCGCATCCTCGACAAGAAACCGGATGTCTCTCTGACCGACCGCCTGCTGTATGCGATCGGTAACCTGGTCATCTACGGCCCGCTCAAGAACGTGCTGGGCATGTCTCGCATCCGCGTGGCTTACACGGGCGGCGAGGCGATCGGCCCCGACCTGTTCGACTTCTACCGTTCGCTGGGCATCAACCTCAAGCAGTTGTACGGCATGACCGAAACCTGCGTCACGGTCTGTATGCAGCCGTCCGGCGACGTCAAGCTCGACACGGTGGGCCGGCCGATGCGTGGCGTCGAAGTGCACATCGATGCCAACGGCGAAGTGCTGGTGCGCTCACCGGGCCTGATGAAGTCCTACTTCAAGCGTCCCGACGCCACCGCTGAGGCGATCGACGAAAACGGTTACTTCCACACCGGCGACGCCGGCTTCTTCGACAGCGACGGTCACCTGAAGATCATCGACCGCGCCAAGGATGTCGGCAAGATGGCCTGCGGCACGATGTTTGCGCCCAAGTACATCGAGAACAAGCTGAAGTTCTTCCCCTTCATCAAGGAAGCCGTGGTGTTCGGCAACCAGCGCGAGCAATGCACGGCCTTCATCAACATCGACATGGACGCGGTCGGCAACTGGGCCGAACGCCGCAACCTGGCCTACAGCGGCTACACCGACCTGGCCGCGCACGAGAGCGTGTATGCGCTGGTGGCCGACTGCGTGGAAAAGGTCAACGCCGACCTGGTGCAGGATCCCTTGCTGGCCGACTCGCAGGTGCATCGTTTCCTGGTGCTGCACAAGGAGCTCGATCCCGACGACGACGAGCTGACGCGCACGCGTAAGGTACGGCGCGGTTTCATCGCCGAAAAATATGCGGTGCTGATCGATGCGTTGTACGCCGGCAAGCAGTCCCAGTACATCGAGACCCAGGTGAAATTCGAAGACGGTCGCCAGGGCATGATTGCGGCGGACCTCAAGATCGCCGACGTCAAGACGTTCGCCAACCTCAACCAAGCGGCATAGGCCTGCATGACCACCATGAAACGACATATCACGGAAGAAGTGCAGCCGATGGAGCAGGAGCGACAGTCCTCCGCAGCGGAAACCGACGGCGTGCGCAAGATCGGCGAAGTCATCCTCGACCTGCAGAACATCTCGCTGTCCTTCGGCGGCGTCAAGGCGCTGACCGACATTTCATTCAACGTGCGCGACCATGAAATCCGCGCCATCATCGGCCCCAACGGCGCCGGCAAGAGTTCGATGATCAACGTCATCAACGGCGTCTACCATCCGCAGAAGGGCAACATCGTGTTCCGCGGCGAGCAGCGCCACAGCATGCACCCGAGCAAGGTGGCGCGCCAGGGCATCGCCCGTACGTTCCAGAACATCGCCTTGTTCAAAGGCATGACCGTGCTGGACAACATCATGACCGGGCGCAACACCAAGATGCATTCGAGCTTCCTCACCAATGCAATCTGGTGGGGCAGAGCCCGAAACGAAGAAATCCTGCACCGGCGCAAGGTCGAAGAAGTGATCGACTTCCTCGAAATCCAGCACATCCGCAAGACCCCGGTCGGGCGCCTGCCGTACGGCCTGCAGAAGCGCGTCGAGCTGGCGCGTGCGCTGGCGGCCGAGCCGAGCATGCTGCTGCTGGACGAACCGATGGCCGGCATGAACGTGGAAGAGAAGCAGGACATGTGCCGCTTCATCCTTGACGTCAACGAGCAGTTCGGCACCACCATCGTGCTGATCGAGCACGACATGGGCGTGGTGATGGACATCTCGGACCGCGTGGTGGTGCTCGATTACGGCAAGAAGATCGGCGACGGCACACCGGACGAAGTGATGGCCAATCCCGAAGTGATCAAGGCCTATCTCGGCACATCACACTGATTCAGCGAACAGAACAAGCGGAGAACGCAGATGCAATTTTTCTTTGAAGTGACGCTGAGCGGTTTGCTGTCCGGCCTCATGTATTCCCTGGTGGCGCTCGGCTTCGTGCTGATCTACAAGGCCTCCGGCGTATTCAATTTCGCCCAGGGCGCGATGGTGTATTTCGCCGCGCTGGCGGTGGTCGGTCTGATGGAGAAGGGCATGCCGATGTGGGCCGCCATCATCGGCGCCTTCGTGGTGATGATCCTGGTGGGCCTGGCGACCGAGCGCTTCGTTCTGCGCAAGCTGGTCAACCAGCCGCCGATCACCTTGTTCATGGCGACCATCGGGCTGGCGTTTTTCCTCGAAGGCCTGGGTCCCTTGCTGTTCGGCAGCGAAGTGCGTCCTATCGAACTGGGCATCGTCGACGAACCGATCATGTCGGTGATGGACAGCATCGGCATCGGCATTTCCAAGTTCGACCTGTTTGCTTCGGGCATGGTGATCGGACTGGTGGCGCTGCTGGCGCTGTTCTTCCAGAAGACCAAGGTCGGCCGCGCCTTGCGCGCCGTCGCCGACGATCACCAGGCGGCCCTGTCGCTGGGCATTCCGCTGCAACACATCTGGGCGGTGGTGTGGGGCGTCGCCGGTTTCGTGGCGCTGGTGGCGGGCTTGCTCTGGGGTTCGCGTAACGGCGTGCAGTTCGCGTTGACGATGACAGCGCTGAAGGCGCTGCCGGTGTTGATCCTGGGCGGCTTCACATCGATCCCCGGCGCAATTGTCGGCGGCCTGATCATCGGCGCGTCGGAGAAGCTGGCCGAAATCTACATCCCGCCGGTCTTGCAGGACATGTTCGGCGGCAATTTCGGCGGTATCGAGGGCTGGTTCCCGTATGTGTTCGCGCTGCTGTTTTTGCTGGTGCGTCCGGAGGGATTGTTCGGCGAGCGGCATATTGACCGGGTCTGATTGTTTGTAACTCAGACCGCAGCAATACAAAAATACAGGACGAAGCACATTGACGCTTCGCCGCATGGAGACACAGGAGAAACACTATGCTTTATCGTGAGGCCGGGCAGTTCAAGACGTCGTACATTGCCGACAGCCAGATATTCCCGATCCGCCAGGATCGCATCGGCATGGCGATCCTGCTGGCGATCGCCTTCGTCGGCATTCCGCTGATCGGCAGCGAGTACTGGTTTTCGGCGATCCTGATTCCTTTCCTGGTGTTTGCGCTGGCCGCGCTCGGGCTCAATATCCTGACCGGCTACGCGGGTCAGTTGTCGCTGGGCTCGGCGGCCTTCATGGCGGTGGGCGCGTATGCGGCCTACAACTTCCAGCTGCGCATCGAGGGTATTCCCATCGTGCTGTCGTTCATCCTGGCCGGTGGTTGCGCGGCGCTGGTGGGCATCGTGTTCGGCTTGCCGTCGCTGCGCATCAAGGGTTTTTATCTGGCCGTGGCGACGCTGGCGGCGCAATTCTTCGTGGTGTGGGCGCTGACCAAGTTTTCCTGGTTCTCCAACAACAGCTCATCGGGTGTGATCAGCACGCAGAAGATCGATTTCTTCGGCATCGCGATCAACTCGCCGGTCAAGAAATACTTGTTCGTGCTCGGCATCGTCTGCGTGATGGCGATGCTGGCCAAGAACCTGGTGCGCTCTTCGACCGGTCGCGCCTGGATGGCGGTGCGCGACATGGACGTGGCGGCGGAAGTGATCGGCATCCAGCTGATGCGCACCAAGCTGCTGGCGTTTGCGGTGAGCTCGTTCTTCTGCGGCGTGGCCGGCGCGCTGTATGCATTCTGCTACCTCGGCTCGGTGGAGCCGGACGGCTTCTCGCTGGATCTGTCGTTCCGCATCCTGTTCATGATCATCATCGGCGGTGTCGGCAGCATTCTCGGCGCCTTCCTCGGCTCGGCCTTCATCCTGCTGCTGCCGATCTTCCTCGACAACGTGCTGCCGCCGCTGGCGTCGTTGTTGCACCTGCCGTTCACCAACGCGACGGTGTCGCATATCCAGCTCATGCTGTTCGGCGGGCTGATCATTTTCTTCCTGATTGTCGAGCCGCACGGACTGGCGCGCCTGTGGCAGATCACCAAGGAGAAGCTGCGCCTGTGGCCGTTCCCGCATTAACAGATCTACTGTTTTTCAGAAGCAAAACGATGCGTTCAATACAAGTACGCACATGGGTAATAAAACTCAAGGAGACACGTATGAAAAATATCAAACAGCTGGTGCTTGCCGCGACCGTCGCTGCAAGTCTGTTGGCTCCCGCGTTGCCGGCGATGGCCCAGGCCAGCGACCAGTTTATTGCGATTCCGAGCTATCGCGTCGGCCCGTACGGCACCAACGGCCAGTCGTACTACGGCGGCTACGTCGATTACCTGAACTACGTCAATCTCAAGGAAGGCGGCGTCAACGGCGTCAAGCTGTCCTGGGAGGAATGCGAAACCGAGTACAACAACGCCAAGGGCGTCGAGTGCTATGAGCGCATGAAGAACAAGAATCCGGTGACCAAAGGCACCGCGATCAACTCGATGGCGACCGGCATTTCCTACGCGCTGATCGACAAAAGCGTGGAAGACAAGGTGCCGCTGCTGATGATGGGTTACGGCCGCACCGACGCGGTGGACGGCTCGGTGTTCCCGTATGCCTTCCCGCTGGTGACGACTTACCAGATGCAGGTGTCGGCGATCGTCAAGTTCCTCACGACAAAGAACGGCGGTTCGCTGGCCGGCAAGAAGATCGTGTTCCTGTACCACGATTCGGCCTACGGCAAGGAGCCTATCGTGGCATTGGAAGCCGAAGCCACACTGGGCAAGTTCAAGGTGGTGCAGATTCCCGTCGCCCATCCGGGCAACGAGCAGGGCGCGCAATGGCTGAAGATCCGCCAGGAGAATCCGGATTACGTGATCTTCTGGGGCTGGGGCGTGATGAACCAGACCGCGCTGAAGGCGGCGCAAAAGGTCGGCTTCGCGCGCGACAAGATCATTGGTTCGTGGTGGGCCGGCTCTGAGGAAGACACCATTCCCGCAGGCGATGCCGCCAAGGGTTACATGAGCGCGACCTGGAACGTGGCCGGCAAGGGCGTACCGCTGATCGCCGACATCGAGAAGGTGGTCTACGGCGCCGGCAAGGGCAACCTGCAGGACAAAGCCAAGATCGGCTCGATCCTGTACAACCGCGGCGTCTCGGCGGCCATCGCTACCGTTGAAGCGGTGCGTACCGCGCAAGGCAAGTTCGGCAAAAAGGTCATGAGCGGCGAAGACGTGCGCTGGGGCCTGGAAAACCTGAACATCACCAACGCGCGTCTGCAACAGTTGGGCGCCACCGGCCTGCTGCCTGAGATCAAGACCTCCTGCGACAACCACGAAGGTTCGGGTAAGGTCAAGATCCAGCAATGGGACGGCAGCAAGTGGGTGCTGGTGTCGGACTGGATCGAAGGCAACAAGAATCTGATCCACCCGCTGTTCAAGGCTTCCGCCGCGAAGTATGCGAAAGAAAAGGGAATTACCCCTGCCTGCATGAAGTAATACAGGCCTTGGCGTCGGTGCGTTGAAATGTGTCGGGCGCGCCGACGCTTTTTTGGCAAAAAAGAATCTGAACAAGCAAGTCCGAACAAGGCAGTCCAAGCCGGAGCAAGCATGGGTACAGCACTCAACATCAACAACATTGAAGTCATCTACGACCACGTGATTCTGGTCCTCAAGGGCGTCTCGCTGGCGGTGCCAGAAGGCAAGATCGTCGCGCTGCTGGGCGCCAACGGCGCCGGCAAGAGCACCACGCTCAAGGCGATTTCCAACCTGCTGACGGCCGAACGCGGGGACGTCACCAAGGGCAGCATCGAGTTCAAGGGCGAGCGCGTCGACCAGCTCACGCCCAACGACCTAGTCAAGCGCGGCGTGATCCAGGTGATGGAGGGCCGGCATTGTTTCGGCCATCTGACGGTTGAAGAAAACCTGCTGACCGGCGCCTACACGCGCAACATCAGCAACGCCGAAGTGAAGCGGGAACTGGAAAAGATCTACGACTACTTCCCGCGTCTGAAGGTGCGGCGCAAGTCGCAGTCGGGTTACACCTCCGGCGGTGAACAGCAGATGACCGCAATCGGCCGCGCCATGATGGCCAAGCCGTCGATGATCCTGCTCGATGAGCCGTCGATGGGCTTGGCGCCGCAGATCGTGGAAGAGATTTTCGAGATCGTCAAAGACCTCAATACCAAGGAAAACGTGTCGTTCCTGCTGGCCGAGCAAAACACCATGGTGGCGCTGCGCTACGCCGACTTCGGCTATATCCTGGAGAACGGCCGCGTGGTGATGGAAGGTGCCGCCAACGATCTCGCCAGCAACGAAGACGTCAAGGAGTTCTACCTCGGGGTGTCGGCGGCGGGGCGCAAGAATTTCCGCGACATGAAGTTTTATCGGAGGCGCAAGCGCTGGCTGGCTTGATGCAATTTTTTCCTCAGTCCACGCATACGGTAAATTCATGTCCGACATTCTCGATTCTCTGGAACAACGCGACCCGCAACAACGCGAAGCCGCACTCATGTCCGCCTTGCCCGGCCTGGTGGCGCGCGCGCAGGACGCCGAAGGCTGGAGCCGCATCCTCAAGGGCGTCAGCGCCGGCGACATCGGCACGCGTGCTGCATTGGCGCAATTGCCGGTCACGCGCAAATCGGACCTGAAGGATCTCCAGGCGGCGACGCCGCCGTTCGGCGGACTCAACACCACACCGCATCGCCAGTTGCGCCGGCTGTTCGTCTCGCCGGGGCCGATTTTCGATCCGGAAGGACACAGCCAGGACTGGTGGCGTTTCGAGCGACCGATGCGTGCGCTGGGGCTGCGCGCCGGGCATATCATCCAGAACTGTTTTTCCTACCATTTCACGCCGGCGGCCTTCATGGCCGAAGGCGCCGCCGCCAAGCTCGGCTGCGCGGTGATTCCGTCGGGCATCGGCCAGACCGAATTGCAGGTGCAGACCATGGCGTCGCTGCGGCCGGACGCGTATGTCGGCACGCCGTCCTTCCTCAAGATCATCATCGAAAAGGCGCAGGAAATGGGCGTCGCGCTCGACAGCCTGCAGCGCGCGTTGGTCAGCGCCGAAGCTTTGCCGCCATCGCTGCGTAGCTGGTTTCACGACAACGGCGTGCCGAACGTGTTGCAGCTGTACGCCTCGGCCGACATCGGCAACATCGCTTATGAATCGATCAGCGAGGGCAAGGTCAATCCGGGCATGGTTCTTGATGAAGACCTGATCCTCGAAATCGTCCGCCCCGGCACCGGCGACCCGGTCAAACCGGGCGAGGTCGGCGAAGTGGTGGTGACCTCGTTCAATCCCGATTACCCGCTGATCCGTTTCGGTACCGGCGACCTGACGGCGGCGCTGGACGGCATTTCACCGTGCGGTCGCACCAACACGCGCATCAAGGGCTGGATGGGGCGTGCCGACCAGACCACCAAGGTGCGCGGCATGTTCGTGCATCCATCGCAGGTGGCCGAGATCACGCGGCGTCACGGCCTGATCCTCAAGGCGCGGCTGGTTGTCAGTGGCGAAATGGCCAACGACAGCATGACGCTGCATTGCGAAACCATGGACATGGAAAGTGCGGCGGCGCAGGCGGCGGCGATTGCCGACAGCGTGCGCGACATTACCAAGCTGAGAGGGGAGGTGCTGTTTGCGGCACCGGGAAGTCTGCCCAATGACGGCAAGGTCATCGAGGACGCGCGCAAGTACGAGTAGTTGGTTGAGTCAGTGCGTGTTCAATCTTCGGCGGTCTTGACCACGGTCAGGCGGGCGATCAGGAATTCGCCGTCGATCACCTTGCGGAACGGCACGCCGGCGGCTTCGAAACCGGGGCCGCCGTGCTCGATCCAGGTCTGCGCGGCCGTGTCGAAGGTCTCCACATCCATGCCCAGCATCTGAAACGAGAGCACGAATTTTGCGCCCAGTTTTTGCCGTTTGACGATTTCTTCCAGCTTTGCCATGTCCGATTCCTGTTTGCCTTGCGGAGGTTTACGGGCCGGATGATAACGCAAACCTGCTCCGATCCCCGTTTTTGACGCGTTTCCCGATGGCAGCATCGGTGACTTGGTGTAACTGGCTGTGTATAATGACGCGCGGGTGTTGTTGCCTAGGCGGCATCTCCCTGAGCAGAGAAATCTGCTCCGCCAGCATTAGCATTGCTACAAGGCGAACGCGAGTTCGCCTTTTTTCTTATGCGTTCCTGTGTGCGCCTGGCTGACCGGCTTCCGGACGGCAAGTGCGCGGTAACTGATGTCATTTGATGTCCTTGTTTCTGATTTCGTGATCGGCTGACCAATGTTTGAATTTATCCGTAACCATCAGCGCCTGATGCAATTCCTGCTGCTGCTGTTTATTTTCCCGTCCTTCGCGTTCTTCGGCCTGGAAGGCTACAGCCGTCTGTCCGATGGCGACAACGCCGTGGCCAAGGTGGCCGGCCAGACCATCACCAAGGAAGAATGGGATGCCGCGCAGCGCCAGCAACTGGAGCGTATGCGCCAGATGTCCGGCGGTCAGATCGATCCGAAGGTGTTCGACACGCCTGAAGCGCGCCGAGCCGTACTGGAAAACCTGATTGCCCAGCGCGCACTGGCAGCTGAAGTCGTCAACGACAAGCTGTCGGTATCTGATCAGACGCTGCAGCAAAGCATCATGCAGATTCCCGGCCTGTTGAAGGCGGACGGCACGTTCGACAGCGACCAGTACCGCGTCCTGCTGGCGGCCCAAGGCCTGACCCCGAAGGGTTATGAAGCCAGCCTGCGCCGCGACATGGGCCTGCAACAGCTCAACGCCGCCGTGCAAGGCACCGCATTCGCACCGAAGACGGTCGCTGCCCGCCTGTCCGACCTGAACGACCAGGAACGCATCGTGCAGGAACTGTCGTTCAAGGCGGCATCCTTCGCCGGCCAGGTCAAGGTGACCGACGACATGCTCAAGGCCTATTACGACAAGAACGGCAGCAAATTCGAAGTGCCGGAACAGGCCAAGATCGAATACGTGGTGCTCGACAGCGCCGCCGTGGCTGCGCAGGTCAGCGTGTCGGATGCCGACGTCAAGTCCTATTACGACCAGAACATCAAGCAATACTCGACCGACGAACAGCGTCGCGCCAGCCATATCCTGCTGGAAGTGAAGAAGGGTGCGTCCGCCGCCGACAAGGCTGCAGTCAAGGCCAAGGCCGACGCCCTGGTCGCGCAACTGCGCAAGACGCCGGCTGACTTCGCCAAGCTGGCCAAGGCCAACTCGCAGGATCCGGGTTCCAAGGACCAGGGCGGCGACCTCGGCTTCTTCGGCAAGGGCGCCATGCTCAAGTCGTTCGAAGATGCGGCCTACAAGCTCAAGCAAGGCGAGATCAGCGATCCGGTCGAGTCCGACTACGGCTATCACATCATTCAGCTGACCGGCATCAAGCCGGGTTCGGTCAAGCCGCTGGATGAAGTGAAGGGAGAAATCTCCACTGAAATCAAGAAACAGCTGGGCGCCAAGAAGTACGCCGAACTGGCCGAAACCTTCAACAATACCGTCTATGAGCAGGGCGACAGCCTCAAGCCGGTGGCCGACAAGCTCAAGCTGAAGATCGAAACCGCCACGGGCGTGACGCGTCAGGCCAATCCGACACTGCCGCCGAACACGGTCTATAACAATCCGAAGTTCCTCAAGGCGCTGTTCACCGACGACACGATCAAAGGCAAGCACAATTCGGAAGCGGTACAGATCGCGCCGACCACGCTGATCGCCGGCCATATCGTTGAGTACAAGCCGGTTACCAAGCGCGCCTTCGACGACGTCAAGACGCTCGTACGTGAACTGGTAACGCAAACCGAAGAACTGGCCCTGGCCAAAAAAGCCGGAGAAGCCAAGCTGGCCGAGCTGAAGTCCAAGGATGACGCCACCGGTTTCGGCGACGCCAAAGTGGCTTCTCGCGTGAAAACCCAGGGCTGGAACCAGGATGCTTTCCTGGCCGTCATGAAGGCCGACACCGCCAAGCTGCCGGCTTACACCGGCATTGAAGTGCCGGGCCAGGGCTACAGCGTGTTTCGCATCACTAAGGTGGCGCAGCCGGCCACGCCTGACGCTGCCCGCCGCAAGACCGAGCAGGAGCAGATCGCCAATACCCTGGCTGAGCAGGAAATGCTGTCGTACATCAACTACCTGAAGGAAAAGGCCAAGACCAAGATCCTGAAGGGCGGCGAAGCAGCCGGCGCAACCGACGGCAAGTCAGCCGACGCAGCCAAGTAAGTTGAAGGCAAGTTGAACTGCGTAAATTATTTGCATCAGACAAAAAAGGCCGCTTATGCGGCCTTTTTTGCGGCTTCGGCGTCGAGCGCCGAACGTACAATAAACCTTAACCCTAGTCCTTGAAGCCGCGTCCATGCCAGCCTCAGTGTCAGTCTCAGTATCCGCTTCAGTTTCAGTCCCAGCCGGATCGGCCGCTCCCGTCCTGATCATCCATACCGGGGATCCCATTGACGAATTGCGCCAGTCCTACGGCAGTTATGCCGTCCAGCTGCAAAAGGCCGCCGGCTTGCACGATGACGAGACCGAGGTCGTCTCCGTGTTTCAGGGGCAGTTCCTGCGCGAGCCGGACCAATATCGCGCGGTGCTGATCACCGGTTCACCGACCATGGTCACCGATCTGGTCGACTGGAGCGAGCGCACCGCGGCCTGGTTGCGTCGCGCGGCCGAACACGGGCTGCCTATGTTTGGCGTCTGCTATGGACATCAATTGTTGTCCCATGCATTCGGCGGCAAGGTCGGATACAACCCGGCCGGGCGCGTGGCCGGCACCATGGTGGTGACGCGGCATGCGGTCGCCGCCGACGAACACTTGCTGCGGGAAAGTCCGGAGAGCTTCGAGGCGCACATGCTGCATTCGCAAGTGGTGCTGGAGCCGCCGCCGGGCGCAACCGTGCTGGCCAGTTCGACGATGGATCCAAATCACATGCTGCGATTGGCGCCGAACATCTTTTCAGCGCAGTTCCATCCTGAATTCACGGGCGAGTTCGTCAGGGCTCACCTGGCGTATTACACCGAGGTCTACGGCAAGTGCGGCATCGACACCGCCGCCATGTGCGCCCAGGTGTGCGAGACGCCGCAGTCCGCGGCGCTGCTGCGCCGCTTCCTTGCGTTGCACGCGCCGACCGGACAAATCTCCGCGACTATCTCCGCCGCTATTTAAGCAAGGGCTTGAGCGCCGGCCAGACGTTGTCCAGCAAGGTCTGCTGCGCCTGTTCGTTGGGATGCATGCGGTCGGCCTGGAACAGTGCGGGCTTGTCGGCCACGTCCTTCAGGAAGAACGGCACCAGCGCGGTCTTGTTCTGTTTCGCCGCTGCGGGAAACAATTGCGAGAATTTGTTGGTGTAATCGGCGCCGTAATTCGGCGGAATCTGCATGCCCACCAGCACCACCTTGGCCTTGGCTGCGCGCGCCATGTCGATCAGCGCCTGCAGGTTGGCTTGCGTGGCGCTCAATTGCAGGCCGCGCAACGCGTCGTTGGCGCCCAGTTCGATAATCACGACGTCGGGCGCATGCTTGCTCAACAGAGCCGGCAGGCGCGTCTTGCCGCCGATGGTGGTCTCGCCGCTGATGCTGGCATTGACGACGCCGACGCCGATTTTTTCCTGTTGCAGCTTTTTGTCTAGCAGCGCCACCCAGCCGCTGCCGCGCGCCAGACCGTATTCGGCCGACAGGCTGTCGCCGAGCACAAGCAGGGTTTTTGGTGCAGAATAGGCGCTCGCTGCGAACATCAGCAGAGGCAACGCCAGCAGCGCGGCCAACAGGCGGCGCCGGCGCACATCATGTCTTTTCATCGCCTTCATCCATCTTCCATTCGATTGCATGCCTGATTCCTCTGTGTCTTCAAGTTCTACCACTTCCCCCACGCCTGCCACTGCAGCCATCGAAGTCGTCAATCTGTCCAAGCGCGTCGCCGATGCCGCCGCCGAAGCGACTGCCGTCAGCAAGGCCGGAGAACTGGCGATTCTGCGCGACGTCAATTTTAACGTGCAGGCCGGAACCACGCTGGCCATTGTCGGCGCTTCCGGTTCCGGCAAGTCGACGCTGCTGGGCTTGCTGGCGGGATTGGATACGCCATCCGACGGTACCGTCCGGATCGACGGCGTCGACATCTTTGCGCTTGACGAAGACGGCCGCGCGGCGCTGCGCAAGCACAAGCTCGGTTTCGTGTTCCAGTCGTTCCAGCTGCTCGGCCATCTCAACGCGGTCGAAAACGTCATGCTGCCCTTGGAGTTGCGCGGCGACGCCGACGCGCGCGGCAAGGCCGAACGCATGTTGGCGCGGGTTGGGCTGGGCAGCCGTCTCAAGCACTATCCCAAATACCTGTCCGGCGGCGAGCAGCAGCGCGTGGCGCTGGCGCGCGCTTTCGTCACGGAGCCACCGCTGCTGCTGGCCGACGAACCCACCGGCAGCCTCGATGCGACTACCGGCGAAGCGGTGATCCAGCTGATGTTTGAACTGAACAAGGAACGCGGCTCGACGCTGGTGCTGGTCACGCATGATCCATCGATCGCTGCGCGCTGCGCGCAGACGATCACGATTGCGGCAGGACGGTTGGTCGAAGCCTAGGCGGCTGTTTCCGCCGTCACCGGCAGCGGCGGATGGGCGCGGCGATGTTCGACATAAGCGATGCCCATGCCGCTGGCGCAGATGATCGCGATACCGAGGATGGTGATCGCGTCGGGAAACTGGTTGAACACCAGCCATCCCATTGCGCTGGCCGAGATGATCTGGCTGTAGGCGAACGGCGTCAGTACTGACGCTTCGGCATGCCGGTAGGCGCTGTTCATGAAGAAATGGCCGATCGTGCTGGTGATGCCGGTTGACGCCAGGATCATCCATTCGGTCGCATCAGGTGTATGCGGCGACCAGAAAAACGGCACCATCAGGCTGCTGATTACCATTCCCACCAAACCACCGTAAAACAGCGTCACCATTGGATCGTCGGCCTGATTGGCTTTGCGATTGAGGATGGATACGGTCGCATAGGTCGCCGCCGACAGCAGGCCCAGCACCACGCCATGCGCCGGGATATCGCCACCCGGACGGATCACGATCAGCATGCCGGCGAATCCCACCGCCACGGCAATCCAGCGTGAGATATAGGTCGTCTCGCCCAGCAGCCACGGCGACACCGCCAATACGATCAGCGGCGCACAGAAATTCATCGCGGTGCCTTCGGCCAGCGGCACGATCTTGAGCACGGAAAAGAACACCAGCGTCGACAGCAGCAGCGCCAGCGCGCGCAAGACTTGCAGGCGGGGCCGGGTCGAGTGCAGGATGCTGCGGCCGTGGCGGCGCTTGTACAGCGGCATCAGCGTGGCCGCCATGAAGACGGTATTGATGGAGTAGCGCATCCACGCAATCATCACCACGTGATAGCCGGCCATGCCGAGCAATTTGCCTGCGGTATCCAACAGCGACAGGGTCCATAACGCCGAAATCAGAAAGATGATGCCGAGCCAAAGTCGTGGGTGTGACGCGATGTTAGCGGGCATGGTCTCGAATGATTTGGTTGAGGAGGATGCGCACGGCCGGAATCACTTCACTGGCCGTGAGACCAACCGGACCGATGCCAAGATCGACCAGTTGATCAGCCGCCTTGCCATGCATCCAGACAGCTGCCAGCGCCGCCTGTGTCGCGGGCCAGCCCTGCGCCAGCAAGGCGCCGCACAGGCCCGACAGGACGTCGCCGGTGCCCGCGGTGGACAGCGCGGGGTTGCCGGTGGCGTTGATGACGATGTCGCCATCGGGGAAAGCGATGACGGTGCCGGCGCCCTTGAGGATGGCAATACTCTTGAAATGTCGTGCCAGCAGTCGCGCTGCCGCAGGTCGATCGTTCTGGATTTCGGCGGTGGTGACGTCAAGCAGGCGCGCTGCTTCCAACGGATGCGGCGTGATGATGCTGGTCTGGTGCGGACGATTTTGCAGCTTGTGTTGCAGGCCTGGTTCGGCGGCGATCATGTTCAGTGCGTCGGCGTCAATCACGATGCGGCCCTGCGCATCGAGTGCGCGCGACAGCACGTCGTGCGCGTGGCGCGAGGTGCCGAGGCCGGGGCCGACCACCACTGAGGCGGCGCCGAATTCGACGCGATCAGCCCGGCGCATCATCAGTTCCGGATGCACGCTGTCGTAGGCCGGCGCGTCGTCAACGAAGGCAATGAACACGCGACCGCTGCCGGCATGCGCCGCCATGCGGGCCGCCAGCACCGGCGCGCCGCCCATGCCGTGGGCGCCGCCGACCACGATGACGTCGCCGTAGCTGCCCTTGTGCGTGTTGCCGGCGCGCGGCTTCAGCGCTGAAGCAAACAGCGCCAGCTCATTGAGCTGCGCATGCGGCGCAGGCAGGTGTTTTTCGTCGATATCGAGATTGTCGACGACAACTTCGCCGCTGAAATCCTGGCCATCGCAGGTATGCAAGCCGGGCTTGTCGCCGATGAAGGTCAGGGTATGCGTGGCGCGAACTGCAACGCAGCCGGCGCCGCCGACGATGGCGCCGGTGTCGGCGCCGAGCCCGCTGGCGATGTCGATGGCAAGCACCGGGCAGCGCAGCGAATTGACGTAGTCGACGCCGGCGCGCAGCCTACCGCTGATCGGCCGCGTCTGACCGATGCCGAACAGGCCATCGATGACCAGTGTCCAGCGCTTCTGCGTCAGATTCAGGGCGTCGGTGGTGTCAAGAAATTCCACTTCGGATTCGCGCGCGCGTTGGAGCGCCTTGCGGGCGTCTTCAGGTTGCTTGCCTTCATCGGCGTACAAGGCGACGGCGACGTGCAGTTCAAACTGGGATAAATAGTGCGCCGCTTCCAGCGCGTCGCCGCCATTGTTGCCGGGACCCGCGAGGACAAGCACATGAATGTCGTCGTCTCCCGCCACCAGGCTCAGCGCGCGGCGGGCGCAGGCTTCGCCCGCGCGTTGCATCAGGGTGTAGGAGGGCAGTTCCGCCTGGGCGGCATGTTCGATCTGGCGAATTTCAGCAATCGAATAAAGCGCACTCATAGACGACGCGGCCCGATAAGGTGAAGACGAAACGGAGGGAAAGCAGGAATGGTGCTGGCGTGACCATTCTAAGTCAATTGAAAAAAATCCGCAGACATGAAAAGCGCGCAGGCTGGGGCGGTCGCTCCATCGCCTGCGCAAAGTGTCAGGCGGTAAGGGATGAGATCAGCAAGCCGTCACTGTCGATTTCAGTTTCGCGCCCGGCCATGGCGTCGGCCAGTAATTTGCCCGATCCGACGGCGGCGGCCCAGCCGTGGGCGCCGTGGCCGGTGTTGACGAAGATGTTGCCGTGCGCGGTGCCGCCCACCAGCGGCATGCCGTTTGGTTGCAGCGCGAAGGTGCTGCTCCAGAAATTGGCGGTGTTGAAGTTGGCTGCGTTCGGATAGTAGTCGTTGGCGACCTTGAGCAGGCTGGCGATGGCCTTGGTATGCGGCAGCTCGGTGCGCGGCAGGAAGCCCAGCAACCCGGAGACGCGGATGCGGTTGCCGACGCGGGCAATGGCGACCTTGTAGGTCTCGTCGAACAGCGTCGTGTTGGGCGCTTCGTCGAGGTTCTTGACGGCTGCCATGGCGTTGTAGCTCTGCACCGGGCACAGCGGCAGGGACAAGCCGAGCGGCTTGAGCAGAGGCAGGTTCTGCAGACCTGCGGCCAGCACGACGCCGTCCACCGTCAGCGTGCTGTCGCCGTCGGCGCTGCCGACGTCAATCGAGATACGGCCTCCGAGCTCGGGCCGGACGGCTTTCACCGACTGTGAAAAATGGAATTGCACGCCGATCGACTGAGCAATCGCACGCAATTGCTTGACGAACAGCACGCAGTTGCCGGCGGCGTCTTTCGGGTAATACATCGTGCCGGCAATCGGCGTGGCCGACTGGAAAGCCGGCTCGACTTCGCGGATGGCGTCCTGGCCCTTGAGTTGCAGGCGAGGCAGTTCGAATTGCTTGAGGCTGTTTTCGATTGCGGCGCAGCGCTCCGCGTCAGCCTGATTACGGAATAGGTGAAGCAGGCCTTGGCTGTTTTCTTCTTCCAGCGTGTACTGTTCCTGCAGATGCTGGACCAGCATCTGGCCGTAGGCCGACAAGCGCGTCAGGCGTTGCTTGTTCAGTGAAAAATAATCCTGGTACTCGCGACGCGATTTACGCACCCAGCGCCAGCGCGACGGGTTGAAGCCGGACTTGACCAGAATCGGTGGTTCGCTGTTGAACAGGTTGGAAAAGGCGGTGCGGGTAATCGCAGGCAGGACCAGCGGCTGCACCACGCTGGGCGCGAGCAGGCCGGAGTTGCCGAATGTGGCTTCTTCGGCGACGTTGGCGCGGCGTTCCAGCACCGCGACCTCGAAACCGGCACGGGCCAGGAAATAGGCTGTGGTTACCCCCGACAGGCCGCCGCCCACAACGGCAATCTGCTTCAGTGTTTTGTTATGCGTCACTATTATCGTCACTAATTCAATCGAGGCCGACCTGGTGAAAATCCTTGTCGACCCGTACTGGCGCTGCTTGTCGAGGTGCGCCGATGATCCGCCCGGGGTGTTCGCCCGATACTCGCCCCGTAATGCGGCCTGAATGATACCAAATCGCGGTGGCTCGCAGCGCAGTTGCCGTTTTTTGCTCAATGTCGCGGCAGGATTGGATATGGCCTCAATTGATTTCGACATTTTTGAAATTGTCGCTGCGGATGGGAACCGCAAACCGGACTTTTCCTCTGAAGGGGGCTTGTTATTTCCGGCGCTGACTGGTTACATTAGCGCCAGCCGCAGGAAAGCGGTTTCCCGGTTTGCCGGAACGAGCGTCTTGTAGTTTCGTATCAACACGCATCAATAAATTTTAAAAGGTGAGCACCATGACCATGACCAAACGTTTTGCCACATTCTTTTTTGCCTTGTTCGTGCTGGCGCTGGCCGGTTGCGGTTCCACGCCCGAACAAGCCAGCACTGGCCAGTACATCGACGACTCCGTGATCACCACCAAGGTGAAGGCGGCGATCTTTGAAGAGCCGAACCTGAAAACGCTACAGATCGGCGTCGAGACCTATAAAGGCATCGTGCAACTGAGCGGTTTCGTGAACAACAGCGCCGCGTCGCTCAAAGCTGCTGAAGTGACTCGCAAGGTGGAAGGCGTCAAGGGCGTGAAGAACAGTCTGGTCGTGAAGTAAGCGATCGCATCTGTTCCCGCCGGCCCGGTTCGACGCAAGTCGACCGGGCCGTTTTTCATTCTACGTTCGATGTGTTCAATGCGTCCAATGCATCGAAGCGCGCACGCAAGAACGCCACCAGGGCACGCACCGTCGGCGACGCGCTGTTGCGATGCGGATAGACCGCGTTGAGCGGAATCGCTTCCTGGCAGTACTCATCAAGCATCGTCGCCAGGCGTCCGGCGCGCACATCGCTACGCACGTCGATCCAGGATTTGTAGGCGATGCCGACGCCGGCCACGGCCCATTCGCGCGCAATCGACGCGTCATCGGTCATACGGTCGCCTTGCACCTTGACGTCAATGGCCTGCTTGCCGTTCTGGAAACGCCACTGATTGAACAGGCCTTGTTTCAGATAGAACAGCAGGCAGTTGTGGCGCACCAGGTCGTCCGGTGTCTGCGGCGCACCATGGCGGTGGAGGTAGTCCGGCGACGCCACCAGTACGCGCCGGCCGATGGCGAGTTGCTGCGATACCAGCGACGAGTCGCCCAGCTTGCCGGAACGGATGGCGACGTCGACGGCGTCCCTGAACAGGTCGGCGACCCGGTCCGAAAACTGCATCGTGAACTTGACCGCCGGATGCAGCGCCTGGAATTCGTTGAGCCACGGGAACAGCACATTGCGTCCGATGTCCGACGGCATGGACAGCCGGATGTGCCCTTGGATCGCATCCTTGCCGCTGCTGAGCAGGGTTTCTCCCTCCTGCAGCAGTGCCAGCGCGTCGCGACAGTACTCCAGAAAAATTTCACCTTCGGGCGTGAGTCGCATGCTGCGCGTGGAGCGCGCAAACAGGCGCGTGGCGAGGCGCTGTTCGATGCGCTTCAGACTGGCGCTGGCGGTGGCCGGCAAAACCCCGAGTAGGCGCGCGGCCTGCGACAGGCTGCCGGTGTCGGCGGTATGGATTAGCAATTGCAGGTCGGTGGTCGCGTACATGAGAAAGGATGATTTTCAAATTTAATTTGTAAGTCATTCAATTTTAAGTCTATTTATCTGTTTTTGTGATGCGGTGATAATGCCTCATCTCCCGGACGTTCCGGGTGCTTGATAAAGGAATACGATCATGAAAGCCGTCGCCGTAAAGCGTTACCTGCCCATTGCCAACCCTGAATCCCTGCTCGACGTGGAATTGCCGCGCCCGACGCCGCAAGGCCGCGACCTGCTGGTGGCGGTCAAGGCGATCGCCGTCAATCCGGTCGACACCAAGGTGCGCGCACCCAAGGACAAGATCGAAGACACGCCGCGCGTGCTCGGCTGGGATGCCGCCGGCGTGGTCGAGGCGGTCGGCGCCGACGTCACCGGCTTCAAGGTCGGCGACCAGGTGTTCTATGCCGGTGACATCACGCGTCCGGGCAGCAACAGCGAATTCCAGCTGGTCGACGAACGCATCGTCGGCCACGCGCCGGCCTCGTTGTCGGTGGAACAAGCCGCCGCGCTGCCGCTGACCGCCATCACCGCCTGGGAAGCTTTGTTCGAACGCCTGCGTGTTCCCCGCAAAGCTGCTTCCGGCAAGGCGCCCAGCATCCTCATCATCGGCGGCGCCGGCGGCGTCGGTTCCATTGCGATCCAGTTGGCCGCCAAGGTGGTCGGCCTGAACGTGATTGCCACGGCCTCGCGTCCGGAATCGGAAAAGTGGGTGCGTGAACTGGGCGCGCAGCAGGTGATCAATCATTTCGGCGACATCCCGGCCCAGCTTAAGGGCGTCGGCTTTGAGCAGGTCGACTACGTGCTGATCCTCAACGACACCGACAAGCATTTCCCGGCGGCGGCGCAGGCAATTGCACCGCAAGGCACGATCGCCACCATCGTCGAGAACAGCGGCCCGCTGGACGTGTCGTTGCTGAAAGCCAAGAGCGCCGGTTTCGTGTGGGAATTCATGTTCACGCGCTCGATGTTCCAGACCCCGGACATGGACGAGCAGGGCAAGCTGCTCAATGAAATCGCCGCCCTGATTGACCAGGGCGTCATCCGTACCACGCTCAGCAAAGTGTTGTCGCCGATCAATGCCGCCAACCTGCGCCAGGCGCATGCCGACCTGGAGGGCGGCCGCGTGATCGGCAAGATCGTGTTGAAGGATTTTTAAGTCTTCGGCCAGAGTGATGTGATTCTGCTGCCATTCCGGATTGCTTTCCTGCCGGAATGGCGGTTTTCATGGGCTGGAACAGGGTGGGCAAGGTATAATGCTGCTTTTCGTATTTCCCGACGCAGATGTAGCGCTCCGGGCCAGATGCGACTCGATTCCACCGCCAAATCCTGACTTCCTGCCATGCTGATTCTGCCGGGCTCCAATGCCCTTTCCGCCTTCCGCACCCAACGTCTCCTGTCCCAACTGCAAGCTGTCGACGCCGCCATTACGGGCGTGACCGGACGCTTCATCCATTTCATCGACGCCGTCGGTGAAGTGTCGCAGCAAGACCAGGCCCGCCTCGACGGTTTGCTGACCTACGGCGAGCCGTTCAGCGGCGCGGCGGAGGGCGACGAATTCGTGGTGATCCCGCGCTTCGGTACGATTTCACCGTGGGCCAGCAAGGCCACCGACATCGCGCGCAACTGCGGCATGGCGAACATCCACCGCATTGAGCGCGGCATCGCCTATCACGTGCAGGTCAAGAGCGGCCTGCTGGGCGGCGCCAAGAAGTTGAGTGAAGCCAGCATCGCCGCGGTCGCCGCGCTGCTGCACGACCGCATGACCGACATGGTCCTGCGCACGCCGCAAGAAGCGGCCGGCCTGTTCAGCGAACTGCAAGCCAAGCCGCTGGAATTCATCGACCTGCTGGCCGGCGGCAAAGCGGCGCTGGAAAACGCCAACACGGAACTCGGCCTGGCCCTGTCCGACGACGAAATCGATTATCTGGTCGAGGCATTCACCCGCGCCCAGCGCAATCCGACCGACGTCGAGCTGATGATGTTCGCGCAGGCCAACAGCGAACACTGCCGCCACAAGATTTTCAACGCCGACTGGACTATCGACGGCGAGAAGCAAAGCAAGTCGCTGTTCGGCATGATCCGCAACACGCACGAGCTGCATCCTGAAGGCACCGTGGTCGCCTACAGCGACAACTCCTCGGTCATCGAAGGCGCCAACATCTCGCGCTTCTACCAGCGCGGCGCGGCCAAGGGCAACGTCTACGAAGCGTCGGACGAGCTCACCCACATCCTGATGAAGGTCGAGACGCACAACCACCCGACCGCGATTTCTCCATTCCCGGGCGCTTCCACCGGCGCCGGCGGCGAAATCCGCGATGAAGGCGCAACCGGCCGCGGCGCCAAGCCGAAGGCAGGCCTGACCGGCTTCACCGTCTCCAACCTGATGGTCACACACGCGGTGCAGCCGTGGGAAAACGCCCGCGACGTCGCGCAAGTTCCCGCTCAGCGCGATGCATTGGCACAAGGAGGCATCTACGGCAAGCCCGATCGCATCGCTTCGCCGCTGCAGATCATGATCGACGGTCCGCTCGGCGGGGCGGCGTTCAACAACGAATTCGGCCGTCCCAACCTGGGCGGTTACTTCCGCACTTACGAACAAAATGTCGGCGGCAACGTGCAGGGTTATCACAAGCCCATCATGATCGCCGGCGGCATCGGCAACATCAACGCCAAGCACACCAAGAAAAACGACCTGCCGGTCGGTAGCCTGCTGATCCAGCTGGGTGGTCCCGGCATGCGCATCGGCATGGGCGGCAGCGCCGCTTCGTCGATGGCCACCGGCGCCAATACTGCCGACCTGGACTTCGACTCGGTGCAACGCGGCAACCCGGAAATGGAACGTCGCGCGCAGGAAGTCATCAACGCCTGCTGGACCATGGGCGACGACAATCCCATCCTGTCCATCCATGACGTCGGCGCCGGCGGCCTGTCGAACGCGTTCCCGGAAATCACCAACGACGCCAAGCGCGGCGCTATTTTCGACCTGCGCAAGATTCCGCTGGAAGAGAGCGGCCTGGCGCCGAAGGAAATCTGGAGCAACGAATCGCAGGAACGCTACGTGCTGGCGATCGCACCCGAACAACTGCCGCTGTTCCGCTACCTGTGTGAACGCGAGCGCTGCCTGTTCGCCGTGGTCGGCACCGCGACGGAAGAGCGTCAGCTCAAGCTGGTCGACGGTGAGCAGAACAACAACCCGGTCGACATGCCGATGGACGTGCTGCTGGGCAAGCCGCCCAAGATGCACCGCGATGTTCAGCACGTCGCCGTCGAATTGCCTCCGGTCGACCTGACCGGCATGGATCTGGTCGAAGTGTCGCATCGCGTGCTGCGCCTGCCGACCGTGGCCGACAAATCCTTCCTGATCACCATCGGCGACCGCAGCGTGGGCGCCATGACCGTGCGCGACCAGATGGTCGGTCCGTGGCAGGTTCCGGTGGCCGATTGCGCCGTCACCGCCATGAGCCTGGAAGGCTATCTCGGCGAAGCGATGGCGATGGGCGAGCGCACGCCGCTGGCCGTGATCAACGCCGCCGCATCGGGCCGCATGGCCGTCGGCGAAGCGATCACCAACATCGCCGCCGCTGCGATTGAAAAGATTTCCGACATCAAGCTGTCTGCCAACTGGATGGCGGCCTGTGGCCAGCCCGGCCAGGACGCCGCGCTGTTCGACACCGTCAAGGCCATCGGCATGGAGTTGTGTCCGGCGCTCGGCGTGTCAATCCCGGTCGGCAAGGACTCGCTGTCGATGCGCACAACGTGGAAGGACGATGGCGCCGCCAAGTCCGTGACGTCGCCGGTGTCGCTGATCGTGTCCTCGTTTGCGCCGGTGCAGGACGTGCGCCGCACGCTGACGCCGCAGATCCGCACTGACCTGGGCGACACCGTGCTGATCGCCATCGACCTCGGCCGCGGCAAGAACCGCATGGGCGCTTCGGCGCTGACGCAGGTCATGCAGCAGATCGGCAATGAAACGCCGGACGTCGACAGCGCAGAAGATCTGAAGGGCTTCTTCGCCGCAATCCAGCAGCTCAACAAGGAAGGCCAGTTGCTGGCCTACCATGACCGCTCGGACGGCGGCCTGTTCGCCACGCTGGCGGAAATGGCCTTCGCCGGTCGCAGCGGCCTGTCGATCAACCTCGACATCCTGGCCATGGAGAGCGAGCACGCCGCCGATTGGGGCGACTCCAAGAACTGGACATCGCAAGTCGGCGAACGCCGCAATGAACTGACGCTGCGCGCGCTGTTCAACGAAGAACTGGGCGCCGTGATCCAGGTGCGCGCCGACCAGAAGTCGGAAGTCATGAACGTGCTGCGCGCCTACAACCTGGGCGCCTGCAGCCACATCATCGGCAAGCCGAACAATCGCGACGTGATCGAATTCATGCGCGACGCCAAGAACATCTACAGCCAGCCGCGCAGCGCGCTGCATCGCCTCTGGAGCGAAACCAGCTGGCGCATCGCCCGTTTGCGCGACAATCCGGCCTGCGCCGACGCCGAATACGAGCGCCTGCTGGATCTTGCCGATCCGGGCATCACGCCGAAGCTGACCTTCGATCCGCAGGAAGACATTGCTGCGCCGTTCCTCAATATCGGTGCGCGTCCACGTGTGGCGATCCTGCGCGAGCAGGGCGTCAATTCGCACATCGAAACAGCCTATGTGATGCATAAATCCGGCTTCGAATCGGTCGACGTGCACATGAGCGACCTGATCGCCGGCCGTGCAAAACTGGATGATTTCAAGGGCTTGATCGCGGTCGGCGGATTCTCCTACGGCGACGTGCTCGGCGCCGGTGAAGGCTGGGCCAAGACCATCCTGTTCAACGCGCAGCTGGCGGGGCAGTTCTCGCAGTTCTTCCAGCGCCAGGACACGTTCTCGCTGGGTATCTGCAACGGTTGCCAGATGATGAGCAACCTCAAGTCCATTATCCCGGGCGCGCAGGACTGGCCGAAGTTCACGCGCAACAAGTCGGAGCAATTCGAAGCGCGCTTCTCCATGGTCGAAGTGCAGGACTCGCCGTCAATCTTCCTGCAGGGCATGGCCGGCACGCAGACGCCGATCGCGGTTGCGCACGGCGAAGGTTTTGCCGACTTCTCGCTGACCGGCGACGTCAACAAGGCGCTGGTGGCAATGCGCTTCATCGACAACAAGGGTGCGGTGACCGAAGCCTATCCGTACAATCCGAACGGCTCGCCACAAGGCATCACCTCGGTGACTACGCCGGACGGCCGTTTCAACGTACTGATGCCGCATGCCGAACGCGTGTTCCGCAGCGTGACGCAATCGTGGCATCCGGATGGCTGGGGCGAGGATTCGCCATGGATGCGCATGTTCCGCAATGCACGCAAGTGGGTGGGCTAATAGGCCTGACCGCGATAAGCGAAGGCAATTAAAAAAGCGCAGTTCCGAAAGGAACTGCGCTTTTTGTTTTCTGGTGCAAGGTGACTCGCGCCGCAAGCTGTAGAGGAATGCGGCGCCAGTTCAGGCAGGATCAGAAAATGTGACGGATACCGACGCCGATCGTGGTCATGTTGCTCTTGCCGGTTGCCGAGTTGGTCAACTCGTACACAGCTGCGTCCTTGGCCTTGTTGTAGTCGATCGTGGTGTACAGCTGGGTACGCTTGGACAGCGCATAGTCAGCCCAGCCGACCAGAGCGTAGCGCTTGCCGTCGCCGACATTGCCCACGCTGGTGTAAGACACGTTCTTGCTACGGTCGTAGTAGGCCGCACCGGTCAGGGTCAGGGCGCTGGTCGCCTTGTAGCTGCTGCCCAGGAAGAAGCCGTTGTCCTTGCGCTGGTTGCCGGCAGTTGCCGTGGAGGTGGTTGCGGTGGTCCATGCGCCGCTGCTGATATCGCTGTCGGCAGCCATGTACGCGCCTGTCAGGCCAGTCCGGTCCTTAATGTTGAACCAGCCGCCGAATACCTTGGCCGGGCCGAAATCGTAGGACGCCGACAGGTTCCAGGAGGTGTGCTTGTAGCTGGAGTTGGTGGCGCTCACCGTTTGCTGGTAGCCGCCGCCGATCGCGAAGCCGCCTGTGGTATACCGAAGGGAGCTGCTGAACTGGCTGCCTGCGCGCACCGAACCGGCTTGCTCGCCGAAGGCCCAACTGACTGCAGCCGACACCGGACCGAAGTCGTTGTCGTAGCGCACCATGTTGGGAGTACGAATCAAAGTGCCGGCGGCCGGCAGCCAGGAGTTGCTTGCATAGTTGCCGACGGTCAGCGGGTCGAAATGATCGGCCAGCAGATCGAACAGCGGGGTGTTTTGACGACCCATACGGATCTTGCCCAAACTGCCTTGCAGGCCAACCCACGATTGGCGGCCGAACAGTGAGCCGCCTTGCAGCATTGCGCCGTTATCACTGCTGAAACCGTTTTCCAGCTGGAATATGGCTTTCAGGCCGCCACCCAGATCTTCGGTGCCTTTGAAGCCGATACGGCTGTTGGCAATGGCGCCGTTATCCACGCGGACGTTGCTGTTGCCTTGGGCATTGGCGTTGCTGAGGTAGTGGATGCTGGTGTCGACGATACCGTAGATGGTGACGTTGGACTGTGCGAACGCGCTGGTGGAGGCCAGACCGGCGATAGCCAGGGCCAGGTAAGTTTTTTTCATTGATATCTCCTGAACTTGCATTTGTTATGGATGGCAGGGAGCGCGAACGTGATCGTGTAACGTCTGCTTCCTGCCGTTCATCGTCGCGCTTGCTTTTGAATGTTGGTGCGCGGCGTCGCCCCGATAGGGGCAAGGCGCAAGAATATCAGGAGGTTTTTGAGCTGAAAAAGGAAATTAGCGGCGATGGCGATTTTTGTCGTTTTTCGGTAAATGCGTAAATAATTTCCTCATCCTTATTGACTGAAATGCGCGTTTCACGCACGGATGGTAATTTTTTTTGGTTTTTTACGCATCAGGCATCATTTTTTGTACAAATCAAAAAACAAGGCCAAAAAATTAAAAAAACGCCCAAACCGTTTCCGGTCGAGGCGTTTTTTTGGGCCGTGGAACGCTTGTGCGCGCCGCGGGATACTACTCAGTCTTACTGAACCTTGGCTTTCTTGCGCAGTTCTTCCTGATAAGCCTGCAGCTTCTTCTGTTGCAGCGCCTCGGCGATTTGCGGCTTCACTTCTTCCAGCGTCGGGACCTTGGCCGGACGTGTGTCTTCCAGCTTGATCACGTGGTAGCCGAACTGGGTCTTGACCGGTGTGTCGGTGACTTCACCCTTCTTCAGTGCAACCATGGCGTCGGAGAACGGCTTGACGAACGAAGCAGGTGTCGCCCAGTCCAGATCGCCGCCATTGGCTGCGGAACCGGTGTCTTTCGATTGCTTGGCCAGGTCTTCAAACTTGGTGCCGGCCTTCAGCTTGGCGATGATTGCCTTCGCGTCTTCTTCCTTGTCGACCAGGATGTGGCGAGCGTGGTATTCCTTGTCGCCGGCTTGCGCCTTGAACTTGTCGTACTCAGCCTTGATGTCGGCGTCTGCAACCGGATGCTTCTTCAGGTAGTCGCCGATCAGCGCACGGATGACGATGCCCTGGCGCGCCAGTTCGAGCTGGTTCTTGACGTCGGCGTTGTTGCTCAGGCCTTGCTTGTCGGCTTCCTGCATCAGGATTTCGCGGTTGATCAGCTCTTCCTTGACGGCGCCGCGCAGTTGCGGGCTGTCAGGCTGACCTTGTGCAGTCATTTGCTTGACCATGGCATCGGCGCGCGAAGACGGGATGGACTTGCCGTTCACGACGGCCAGGTTTTGCGCCATGACTGGCAGAGCAGCGGCTGCAAACAGCAGCACCAGCAAACGAGCAGGTTTGAATGTCATTATCGAATCCTAAAAAATGGAGGTAATAAGGTAACTAATAGCTAACAAGCCGGGAAGTATGAGATATAAGAGGGGGGATAGTCTTGTTAGTTCGCTATTTCTGATGGTGCGATAGCCGTGATGGCCAGTGCGTGTATATCCTTGTGCATCATGTCAGCCAGGCAATCATACACCAGCCGATGCCGAATTAAACGATTTTTCCCCTCAAAAGCGGCTGAAATCAGGCGTACGCGATAGTGCCCGCCACCCGACGCAGCACCCGCATGACCGGCATGCCGGGCCGATTCGTCCTCCACCAGACACTCGCTCGGCGTGAAAGCGGCGAGCAGCCGTTCGCGGATGATGTCCGGTCGCGCGCTCATTCGGCATCCTTCATGTATTTCGACAAGAACAGGCTTTGCACGATGATGAAAGCGAACATCGCGCCTGTGAGGCCGAACAGCTTGAAGTTGACCCAGACTTCGAGCGTGTAGTTGAACGCCACATACAGGTTGAGCAATCCCATCGCGACAAAGAACACAGACCACGCCAGGTTCAGCTTGCCCCACACCGGTTCGGGCAGCGACACTTGTTTTTCCATCATCGTGCGGATCAGATTTTTCTTGAAGAAAAGTTGGCTGGCCAGCAAGGCGACGGCGAAGCACCAGTACAGAATGGTCGGCTTCCACTTGATGAACGTATCGTCGCGGAAGTAGATCGTGGCGCCGCCGAACACCACGATGATGGCCAGCGAGACCCACAGCATGCCGTCGACTTTCCTGCGGCGCGCCAGCAGGTAGCCGATCTGCGCCAGCGAAGCGACGATGGCGACCGCCGTAGCCAGCAGGATCGGCGCCAGCGTGGTCGTGACAGCGCCGCCGGACATCACGCCCGACAGGTATTGCGACACCAGGCCCTGGGCGGCGTCGGCATGACCTTCACCCCATTTGAATACGCCAAAAAAGAGGATGACGGGAAAAAGGTCGAACAAGAACTTCATGTGCGTAAGTCTTTTTAAAAGTAGATGGGCGGATGCCGTTGGATGATACAGACCCGCAGCTTATCAGGTGGCCGGATCAAAGCGCAACGAAGCCGAATTGATGCAGTAGCGCAAGCCGGTCGGCGGCGGGCCGTCGGGGAACACGTGACCCAGATGCGCGTCGCAGACATTGCAGACGATTTCGGTGCGGATCATGCCGTGGCTCTTGTCAACGATCTCGCGCACGTTGGCCGGATCGAGCGCCTTGAAATAGCTGGGCCAGCCGCAGCCGGAGTCGAACTTGGTGTCCGAGGCGAACAAAGGCGTATTGCAGCAGACACAGGTGTAGATGCCGGCTTCGTGATGATCCCAGAATTTACCGGTGAACGCGCGCTCGGTGGCGGCATGGCGGGTCACCTGGTATTGCATGGTGTCCAGTTGGGCGCGCCATTCGGCATCGGTTTTTTGAACTTTGGCAGTCATGGGGTGGCTCCTTGGCGAAGGTGAAAAATGGGTTGGATATGACTTGGTCGGGCCAGGCTGCGCAATCTTACGCTCACGAGGAGCAGCTGACTTCCAGGTGGCTGGCCCAGTCCGGCGGCAGGTCAGCGTACTTGTCGTGTTCGGGCTGCTCGTCAAAAGGCCGGCGCAAAATCTGCTGTAGCTTCGCGACTTCAGAGAAGTCCTTGTTCTGCGCCTTGTCGATGGCGACCTGCGCCAGGTAATTCCGTAGCACGTATTTGGGGTTGCTTGCGTCCATTGCAAGTTTCCGGGCGGCATCGACGCTGTTTTCCTGCTGCAGGCGGGCGCGGTATTGTTCGGCCCAGGCATCGAAGGAAGCACGTTCGATGAACAGATCGCGCAATGGTTCATCGCCGCCGTTGTCCCTGGCATGCAGATCGCTCAGGCGGCGGAAGAACAGCGTGAAATCCACATGACCGGCCTGCAGGATGGCGAACATCGATTCGAACAGTTTGTCGTCGTCGGCCTGACGTGTCGCCAGGCCGAGTTTGGCGTGCAGCAAGTCATCGTTCTTCGCGGCGAACTCGGCTTCGTATTGCCCCAGCGCTGCTTCGGTCTCTTCCACGCTGTCGATCAGCGGCAACAGTGCCTGGCCCAGCGCAAAGCAGTTCCACTGGCCGATGCGCGGTTGATTCTGGTACGAATAACGCCCTTGCTGGTCGGTGTGGTTGCAGATGTGACGCGCATCGAAGGCTTCCATGAAGCCGAAGGGGCCGTAGTCCAGCGTCAGGCCCAGGATGGACATGTTGTCGGTGTTCATCACGCCATGCATGAAACCGACCGCCTGCCAGTGCGCCATCAGGTGAGCGGTGCGGCGCGTAACTTCGGCCAGCAGCGCGCGATAGGGATTTTCCGTGGCGAGCAATTCGGGATAGAAATTGGCAATAACGTTGTCGGCCAGCAGTTTCAGTTCATCGTGGCGCTTGTTGTAATACCAATGCTCGAACGAGCCGAAGCGGATGAAGCTGGGCGACATGCGCGTGACGACCGCCGTGGTTTCGAGCGTCTCGCGCCGCACTTGCTGATCCGATCCGGTCACGCACAATGCGCGCGTGGTCGGGATGCCGAGTCCGGCCATGGCTTCGGAACACAGGAATTCGCGGATAGACGAACGCAGCACGGCGCGCCCGTCGCCCATGCGCGAGTAGGGTGTCTGGCCGGCGCCCTTGAGCTGGATCTCCATGCGGCCGCCGTCACGCGCCGGTAGGTCGCCAAGCAGGATCGCACGGCCGTCGCCAAGCTGGCCGGCCCAGACGCCGAACTGGTGGCCCGAATAGACGGCCGCCAGCGGCTGCGACTGTTGCGCGATGACGTTGCCGGTGAAGACGTCGATGAAATTCTCGCTGCCGGCGGCCGCAGGATCGATTCCGATCAGCGCGGCGGCATCTGCGCTGACGCCCACCAGATAAGGCTGCGGCAACGGTGTCGGTTGCAGGCGCGTGAAGAACGCCGGCGGCAACTCCGCGAAAGCGTTGGCAAAGGGCAGCGCGGCGGGATTGATATTGCCGGACGGGGTGACAGATGCGTTCATGAACTGGGACAAGCACAAAGGAATCCGCCATTTTGACAGAGAAGCGACCAAGCCATCGGACGAGGCTGCAGTTCGGGTTGCACTCCGTCCTGCATTTCCCGTGGAGATGTGAGACCATCCCGCCAAACCGTTACCGTGAGCCCTCACCATGAGCAAGTCCTCCCGCCGCATCCGCAGTCACGTCCTGCTGCTTGCCTGCCTGGCCGGCGGCGCAATCGGCCATGCCGTCGCTGAAGTCCCGCCCTATGCCCCGGTCAAGGCGCATGTCTGCAGCGAGTGCGCGGTCACCGTGCCGGCAGAAATGACGCCGGTACGCGGCGTGGTGATTTCGCAGGGCGCATTTGGCACGCCGATCGGCTACTGGTCGGCGATTGATCTCGACCAGCGCAGCATGACGCGCTTCATCACCCAACTGAAGAGTCCGACCGAAAGGCCGGCGCTGCTGCAAAGTCGCACGGTGCAACTGAGCGAAGACGACCTGGCGGCCATCGTGCCGCTGATGAATGCGGTCTGGAGCCTGCCCGACGCCTTGCCGCTGCAACGCACTACGGACGCCGTATGGGCGCTTGAACTCTTTGACGCCGGCGTGCGGCGCAAGGAGTACGGCATGGGGGCGATCCAGGCGCAGGGCGCCGAACTGAACAATCTGCTGGATGCAATCTGGCGCCGGCTGGCGCGCTGACGCCGCGCAAAGCGGACGCATAAAAAACGGCGGAGTCCCTTGCGGGCTCCGCCGTTCTCATTGGCGAGATGCAGCTTTATTTATTGACCAGCTTGGCCGGTACCGCCAGCGTCAGCAGACCGCCCAGCAGCAAGGACCCCGCCAGCACGTACATGCCGGTGTTGGTGCTTTGAGTGGCGTCCTTGAGCCAGCCCACCAGGTAAGGGCTCACGAAACCAGCCAGGTTGCCCAGCGAGTTGATCAGCGCGATGCCGGCTGCCGCAGCGGCGCCGCTCAGGAATGCCGTCGGCAGGCTCCAGAACAGCGGCAGCGTGGTCAGGATGCCGACCGCAGCCAAGGTCAGCGACGCCATCGCCAGCAGCGTGTTGTGGTCGTACACGGTGCTGAACAGCAGGCCCACGCAACCGAGGAACGCCGGGATTGCGACGTGCCAGCGACGCTCGCGATGCTGGTCGGCGCTGCGGCCGATCATGATCATCGCAACGGCGGCGACGGCATAGGGAATCGCGGTCAGCAGGCCGATGTTCAACGGATCGGTGACGCCGGTGGTCTTGATGATGGTCGGCAGCCAGAAGCTCACACCGTACAGGCCCATCACGAAGCAGAAGTAGATGATCGCGCTCAGCCATACCTTGCCGTCAGCGAACATCTGACCCAGCGAGACTTCGGTCTTGTCGGCCTGTTCCTGTGCGATCTGCGATTCCAGCAGGCGCTTTTCATCTTCGCTCAGCCAGTCGGCGTCGCGGACGCGGTCCTTCAGGTAGAAGATCACGACCACGCCCAGCACCAGCGACGGAATCGCTTCGATGATGAACATCCACTGCCAGCCGGTCAGGCCGTGCACGCCCGGGAAGGCGTGCATGATCCAGCCCGACAGCGGGCCGCCGATGACGCCGGAGATGGCGATGCCGGTCATGAACAGCGCGGTGATCTTGCCGCGGCGATGCGACGGATACCAATAGGTCAGGTACAGGATCACGCCGGGGAAGAAGCCGGCTTCGGCCACGCCCAGCAGGAAGCGCATGACGTAGAACATTTCCGGCGTCGTCACGAAAATCATGGCGCCCGAAATGATGCCCCAGGTGATCATGATGCGCGCGATCCAGAGCCGCGCGCCGACCTTGTGCAGGATGATGTTGCTGGGGACTTCAAAGATGAAATAGCCGATGAAGAAAATGCCGGCGCCGAGGCCGTACACGGTTTCACTGAACTTCAGGTCCTGCAGCATTTGCAGCTTGGCGAAACCGACGTTGACGCGGTCCAGGTAAGAGGCAACATAGCAGAGGAAAAGCAGCGGAAGCAGACGCCATGTGACTTTGGAAAAAGTCGCTTCTTCAAACGATACATCGGTGCCGGGCGACGCAGCGACGCCTTGTGCTGGGGTATACGACATGTCTCACTCCATACGTATTAAAAATGGATCAGTCTTGTTTTTATAAAAAGCCAGTCTCTTCGAACTGGCTTCATTAAGTCCTGATTGCTGTGGTTCTTGTTTTGGTTCTTTTTTAATGCAGCGTGATTATAGACACAAATTTTGCGGATTTAGCGTAAAGGGTCCTGTCACTGACAAAACCCTTACAGCCGTCCTTGCACTCAGCGTTACACGCAGCGTCCGCCGTCCACTTCCAGGCAAGCGCCGGTAATGAACGAGGCCTCATCCGAACCCAGGTACAGGCAGGCGTTGGCGATGTCGTCCGGCGTCGAGAAGCGGCCCAGTGGAATCGTCGCGGTGAACTTCTTGCGATTCTCCGGAGTGTCGGGCACGCCCATGAATTCGGTCAGCAGGCCGGTCGCGGAAATCACCGGATTGACGCAATTGACGCGGATGTTGTCCGGGCCGAGCTCGGCCGCCATCGATTTGCTGGTAGTGATGACCGCGCCCTTGCTGCCGTTGTACCAGGTCAGGCCCGGACGCGGACGAATGCCGGCGGTCGATGCGATGTTGATGAAGGCGCCGCCGCCGACCTTGCGGAAGTAGGGCACGAAAGTTTTGGCGCTCAGGAAGATGCTCTTGACGTTGATCGCGTAGATACGCTCGAATTCGTCTTCTTCCACTTCCAGCATGGGACGGTTGCGGTGCGTGGTGCCGGCATTGTTGACGACGATGTGCAGGCCGCCGAAAGCGTCCAGCGCGGCTGCCAGCATGGCGGCCATGTCGGCGCTCTTCGATACGTCGGACTTGATGAAACGCGCCTGGCCGCCAGCCGCGACGATCTCGTCGGCGACGCGTTTGCCCGCGGCTTCATTGATGTCGGCCACCAGCACGCGCGCACCTTCGCGCGCATAGCTCTTGGCGATGCCTTCGCCGAAACCTGAACCGGCGCCGGTCACGATGGCTACTTTGTCTTTGAGTCGCATGTCTTCTCCTTGTGTGTATGGGTGTTTGTTCAATCGTGCTTAGTCGTGCTTAGTCGTGTTTGATCGCAATGGTCTTGAGGACCGTGAAGCCGTACAGCGCTTCAAAACCTTTTTCGCGTCCGTGGCCGCTGGCCTTGACGCCGCCGAACGGCAATTCCACGCCGCCGCCCGCGCCATAGTTGTTGATGAAGACCTGGCCGCTGCGGATCGCGCGCGCCAGGCGGAACTGGCGTCCGCCGTCGCGCGTCCAGACGCTGGCGACCAGGCCGAAGTCGGTGCCGTTGGCCAGGCGGATGGCGTCGGCTTCGTCTTCAAACGACATCGCCGCCAGCACCGGACCGAACACTTCTTCCTGCGCCAGGCGATGCTGAATCGGCACGTCGCGCAGCAAGGTCGGCGCCTGGTAGAAGCCGCCTGCCGGCGCACCGTCGGCGATACGGCCTTGCGCCACCACCGGGATCTTGCTGTCGGCGGCGTCGCGCAGGAAACCAGCTACGCGCTCCTGTTGCGTCTTGCGGATCAGTGGGCCGCAATCGAGGTCCATCGCCGCCGAACCGACGCGCAGTTTGCCGAAGGCGGCGCCGACGCGTTCCAACACTTGTTCATAGGCGCTGCGCTGGACCAGCAGGCGACTGCCGGCGGAGCAGGTCTGGCCCGCGTTCTGCACGATGGCGTTGACGATCACCGGCAGCATGGCGTCAAAGTCGGCGTCGGCGAACACTACCTGCGGCGACTTGCCGCCCAGTTCCAGCGTGACCGGCGTGTGATGTTCGGCGGCCGCGCGCACGACGATCTTGCCGACGTTGGGCGAACCGGTGAACGACACGTGATCGACGTCGGCGTGCTTGACCAGCAGGTCGCCCGCTTCGTGGCCGTAGCCGGTGACGATATTGAGCACGCCTTCGGGGAAGCCGACTTCGGCCGCCAGTTCCGCCACGCGCAACAGCGACAGGCAGGCATCTTCAGCGGGTTTGACCACGCAGGTGTTACCGGCGGCGAGCGCGCCGCCGACGCAACGGCCGAAGATCTGCATCGGGTAATTCCACGGCACGATGTGCGCGGTGACGCCGTGCGGTTCGCGCAGCGTCAGCACGGTGTAGCCGGTCTGGTAGGGAATCGTTTCGCCGTGCAGCTTGTCGGCCGCTCCGGCGTAGAACTCGAAGTAACGGACGATGGCGGCGGCATCGGCGCGCGCCTGCTTGAACGGCTTGCCGCAGTCGCGCGCTTCCAGTTGCGCCAGTTCTTCCTGGTGCTCGGCCAGTTTTTGCGACAGCTTCATCATCAGGCGGCTGCGGTCGGCCGCGCTGGTGCGGCTCCAGACGTTGTCGTAGGCCTTGCGCGCGGCTTGCACGGCGAGGTCGATGTCGGCGGCATTGCCGCGCGCCAGCGATTCGAAGACTTCGCCGTCGGAAGGATCGGTGACGGGGATGCTTTCGCCCGAAGACGGCGCGGTCCAGCGATTGTTGATGAAGTGCTGTTTCATGGTTTCAAAGTCCTTTGATTTACATGGCAATCGACATGCCGCCATCCACGTACAGGACATGGCCGTTGACGTAGGAGGCGGCGTTGGAGGCGAGGAACACGGCGGCGCCGGCGATCTCAGCCGGCTGAGCCCAACGTCCCAGCGGCGTGCGCGTGGCGAAGTGGGCGTTGATTTTTGGATCGGCGATCGAGGCGGCATTGGCTTCGGTGGCTACGCCGCCCGGCGCGATGGCGTTGCTGGTGATGCCCAGCGGGCCGTATTCGGCGGCCAGCGCGCGCATCATGCCGGTCAGTCCGGCCTTGGCGCCGGTGTAGACGGCGTCGCCGGAGCGTGCGATCTGGCCGGCGATGGAGGTCACGGTAATCAGGCGGCCGCGCTTGTTCGGCACCATCAGGCGCGCCGCTTCGCGCGACAGCGTGTAGCCGGCGATCAGGTTGGTTTCCAGCATGGCGACGATGTCGTCGTCGCTGAAGTCGAGCAGCGGCTTGCGATTGCGCACGCCGGCATTGTTGACCAGCACGTCGAGAGCGGTGTGTTCTTTGGCGATGCGGGCGAAGGCGTCCTTGACCGCGGCTTTGTCGGTCACGTCGAAGGCGAGGGCGCTGGCCGAAAGGCCTTGCGTCGTCAGGCTCTGCACGGCGCTTGCGAGCGTCTGCTCGTTGCGGCCGTTGAGGATCACGTGGGCGCCGCTGCCGGCCATGGCGCGGGCGATTTCCAGGCCGATGTCGCGCGCTGCGCCGGTGACGAGTACGGTCTTTCCTGAGAGCGAAAACTGTTCGAGGTAAGGCTGGCTGTATGACTGATTCATGGATTGGCTTCGATAAACAATGGACGGCAAAAGATATCACCGTCGCAGCCATTGAGCCGGACCGTCTGTCTCCTGTCGTTTTTGTTTTGTAGGCAAGCGGTCGGAAAATGCCACCGCTGCCTCGTTTGGGTTTCAATGTAAGTTGATCGCCAAAAGATGTCAATTGATATTACTACTTATTCGAGCGATGATTGTGACGAGGCCATAAGGTGGACTTATGGCCGCAGCGCAAATACGCTACCATGCGCAATCCCCAGAACATCGCCATCGGAGACTAACCATGCCGAAATCGCCATCCGACCAGCCGCAGAAAAAATCCGGCGCCAAAGTCGTCAGCATCCGCACGCAACTGTCCACCGACGCGCTCGCGCTGGCCGCAGCCGGACTCGGTCCGGTGCGCCAGGAGCGCTTTGCCGAGCGCGTCTACGAAAACCTGTTCCACGCCATCGTCGAAGGCAAGATCAGTGTCGGCAGCCGCCTGCCGTCGGAAAACGACCTGGCGACGTTGTTCGACGTCTCGCGTCCCATCGTGCGCCAGGCGCTCGACCGGTTGCGCGAAGATCAACTGGTCGAATCGCGGCGCGGCTCCGGCACCTACGTCATGGACAGCCCGGGCGTCACCGGAAAGTCCGCCAGTGCGGAACCGTCCGAGCGCATCGGCCACATCATGAACGGCCTCGAGCTGCGCATGGTGGTTGAGCCCGAGTGCGCCTACATGGCGGCCTTGCGCCGCAGCACCGCCGACCTGACCCGGATGGACGAGTTGCTGACCGGGTTTGAAGAGGCCAATGCCGTCGGCGGCATCGCCCACCATTTTGATTTCGGCTTCCATGAAGCGATCGCCACAGCCACTGCTAACCTGCGTTTCGTGCAGGTGTTGAAGACGCTGGAATACGACGTCAGCCACGCCGTCAACATGCTGCGCCATCTGATGCATATCCAGCCATGGAAGCGCACCCAGGACGCCATGGACGAGCATCGCAACATCTTCGAACTGATCAAGCGCCAGGACGCTGAAGGCGCGCGCCGGGCCATGCGCGGGCATATCGAGAACGCGCGCAGTCGCATGTTCAATAGCCGTCCCGGCTTGTAATTAAAAATAACAACTTGAAAATAACAACTTAAACGGAAGTTCGCCCGCATGGAATTGCGCCAACTCAGATATTTCGTCGCCATCGTCGATCACGGCTCGCTGTCGCGCGCGGCGCGGGTGTTGCACATTGCCCAGCCGGCGTTGACGCAGCAGGTCCGCCAACTGGAAGAAGAGCTCGAAGCGCAATTGCTGCATCGTTCCGCGCAAGGCGTGATCGCCACCGACGCCGGCAAGACCTTTTACGAACACGCGCAAGCCATCCTCAAGCAAGTCACCGACGCCAAGTCGGCGGTCGCGCAATCCAACGACAAGCCGTCCGGCACAGTGGCGCTGGGGATTCCGCAAAGCGTCTCCGGCGCGCTGGCCTTGCCGCTGCTGACCGCCATTCGCGCCACCTATCCGGAAATCACCTTGTTGCTGACCGAAGAGCTGACCGGCAACCTGATTGTCCAGCTCAAGTCGGGCCGCATCAACCTGGCGGTGCTGTTCGATGACGGCCAGCTGTCGCCGTTCGCCAGCACGCCGATGGTGGAAGAAGAAATGATGTACATCACGCGCGCCGATTCGCAATACGGCGCCGGCAAGAAGAAATCGGTCACCCTGGCGCAAGCCATCAAGGCGCCGCTGATCCTGCCCGGCCTGCAGCACGGCGTGCGGCCACGCATTGAAAATATCGTGCGCGCGCAAGGCATGTCGTTGGACAATGTGATCGAGATCAACTCGGTGGCGATCCTGAAGTCGGCCATCCTCGCCGACATCGGCGCAACCATCCTGCCGGTGGCGCCCTTGCTGTCGGAAATCGAACGCGGCGACATGATCGCGCTGCCGATCAGCGGCGAACGCATGGCGCGTACGCTGGCCTTATGCGCGTCGAAGAATATCCCGCTGACCAATGCGGCGGCGGCGGTGGAGCGGCTGGTGCTGGATGTGACCGATGACTTGTGCCGTAAGGGCAAGTGGCTGCACGCCGAGGGATTGGCGCGCGAATAGTTTGTTTTGCAGAATCATCACCATCCCGGCACGCGCCGGGATGGTGATGGTTTCAGTTCTTGTCGACGGCCGGATCCGGCAACTTCGCGCCGTCCAGCAAGGCGCCGATCACACGTTCACCCAAGGCCAGGCCCACGCTCATGCCGATGCCGGTATGCATCAGCACCACGGTGGTCTTGGCGTCAATCGGCGTGGCCGAGAACGGTCCTGGTCCCTTGCTGCCGTAGACGCCTTGCCAGCGCTCCAGCACGTTCAGTTTCACGCCCAGCGTGTCTTCCGCCAGACCGATCATGAGCTGGTCGATTTCTTCGTTGTTGAACGGCGGTGCATCGACGCCGTAGTAGTGCGAGTCGCCGATGATCAGTTCCTGATAAGGCGTCGGGCTGACCAGCAGATGGATGCCGTGGCGATTCAACGCCGGATACTTCGCTTCGATTTCTGCGTTGACGCCGGCTGCGCTCGGCAGGTCCGAGAAGGCGCCGTAGTGCGTGCACGACAAACCGGTCAGGACGGCATGCGTCAGCGGCAGGCGTTCTTTAGGCGCCGCGCGCAGCATCTGCAGACGGCAGACCTTGAGATTCATCTCGCCGAGCTTGTCGGCGAACAGCGTCTGGTAATCATGGCCGGAACACACGATGGTGCGCTCGGCACGGAACTCGCCGGCGGTGGTCGACAGATGACCGTCGCGCGCTTCCTTGACCAGCGTATTGAAATGGAATTGCACGCCCTGCGACTGCAGGTAGCACACCAGCGCGGGCAAGGCCTCGCGTGAGTAAAGCTGCAAGTCCTGGGTGCCGTGCAACGCCGAACGATGATGGCGGAAGCGGCCGCCGAACAGCGTGTCGAGCTGCGATC
>Ga0209437_100372_pt1 | contig 45954 bp, 40 predicted proteins | sample AraplaL_Cvi_mTSA_FD_184266 | JGI IMG/M metagenome (GOLD analysis project Ga0209437, IMG submission 184266) | Arabidopsis root microbial communities from the University of North Carolina, USA - plate scrape CL_Cvi_mTSA (SPAdes) (version 2) | ecosystem: Host-associated > Plants > Roots > Endosphere...
GGATGAAGCCGAGCGCTTCCAGCATCGACAGCGCTTCGCGCAGCGACGCGCGGCTGATGCCGAGCGACTCGGCGAGATCGCGCTGGCCCGGCAGCATCTGTCCGGTCTTGTACGTCCCGGACAGGATCTGGCGCTGCAAAGTTTGTGCCGCGATATTGGGCATGCTCATCGGTTTCCCCTTTTTGGTCTGACTGGTCAGACCGCAAAAGGCGATATAGCAATTGACATGCCACCTGTTGGTTAAAACGATGATGGCGCAGCTGCGGCGGCGATTGCAGAGGAGATGGCGGAGGTGTTTTGTACCGCCGTGAACGGGCGGAAGAAGGTGCAGGAACAAACCGCTGCACGAATTTCATGCAGCCGCGTGCAGCGAAAACGTGCACGCCCTCAAAATCGAAAATGGAGAACGCGCCCTGCACAACCGGGCGCAAGTTTCAGTGCCCAGTGACGATCAGTCAACGATGATCGTCACTGCAAAAAATCAGACGGGCTTCGGCACTTGCATCGTGTGACGCGCCACGTAGCGATACAGCAGCAGCGCGGCAATGCCGCACACCGCCATCAGCGTCGTCAGCGGCAAGGCGGTGCCGTCGTGCCACACGCCCATGATCACGCCCGACAGCATGCCGATGCCGAACTGCAGCGTGCCCATCAGCGCCGCTGCGGTGCCGGCTTGCTTGCCTTGTTGCGCGAGCGCAATGGCTGAAGCGTTGGGACCGACGAAACCATGGCAGGACAGGAAACCGAAGAAACCGATCAGCAGCAGCGGCAGGCTTTCATAACCACACGCCACCAGCACCGCCACGATGGTGGTCAGGATGGCGGGAATCCAGATGATTTTGCTCAGCACGCGGTCGGCGCTGCGCTTGATGACCAGACGCGCATTGATCTGCGAACAGGCGATCAGGCCGATGGCGTTGGCGCCGAACACGAAGCCGAAGTTCTGCGGCTTGATGCCGTGCAGTTCGATCAGCACGAACGGGCCGCCGGAAATATAGGCGAACAGCCCGGCCTGAATCAGGCCGCCGCACAATACATAGGCCATGAACTGGCGATGACGCAACAGATCAAGATACTGGCGCAGCACGCGGCCGAGATGCAGCGGCACCACGTGCGCCTGGTCGCGCGTCTCTTCCATCACGCGATGCGTGCAGATCAGGCAGATCGCGCCGAACACGGTCAGCGTCGCGAAGATCGCGCGCCAGGTCGAAAACGTCAGCAGCAGGCCGCCGATGAAAGGCGCCAGGATCGGCGCCAGGCCGAACACCAGCATCAGCATTGAAAACGCGCGCGCGGCGCCGTCGGCGCCCATCTTGTCGCGCACCACGGCGCGCGGGATCACCATGCCGGAACTGCCGCCCAGGCCCTGGAAGAAACGCAGCACCAGCAGCGTTTCGATGTTGGGTGCAAACGTACATCCGATGGAGGACACCACATACAGGCAGATGCCGAAGTACAGCGGCGGCTTGCGGCCGAAGCGGTCGCTGATCGGTCCGTAGAACATCTGCCCGAGCGCCAGTCCGATCAGGAACGTCGACAGCGTCAGCTGGATGGTGTTGCTGGCCACGCCGAGGTCTTTGGCGATGAAGGAAAAACTGGGCAGGTACATGTCGATCGACAAGGCGCCCATCGCCGTCAGCGCGGCCATGAGAATCAGCCAACCGGGAAGACGTTTGCCCTGAAAAGGCGAAGAATCTGTTTGCATGAGGAAAGTACAAAAAACCGTGTCCGGCCGCTATCAGGCGAACAGGAAACGATCGGAGCGTGAGAAGGGGAAGCGTGGCGCGCAGGAAAACGCGCATGCCGCATTATACCGGTTGGAGTCTATTCCTTCAGGCGCGGTTGCGGTACGGCAAGTTGACCAAGGCAAATACGGTGCGCCTCGTGGGCTTGTTGCACTTCAGCCCTGCGGTTACGGTTCTCGCAATCTTTTTTTTGATGATCGCTCAACATTCGTTCAGCAATTCAAGAAAAAGATGGCACACTGATTGCACACAATAATTCGATGAAATGCCGTCAAAAATTTGCAGATTTGGCCGACATTTTCATACTACCAAGAATGTTTGAGTCGTTGCTTTTTTGGGGAAGCGTTCAGGAAGATTCATGGGTGAGGGAAGAATAAAAAGAATCGCAGCGCGGGCCGTTTCCCGCGTTTCTCATCTGCTTCCCGGCTTTCTGTTGTGCATGCTGGCGGCGTGCGGACAAGATGGCGACACTGCTTCTTCGGAACAAGCACGGTCCGCGCAAACGCGGATCACCGCATTGGTATGGGCGCCCGACTGGCCCGATGAAATGCATCGCATCGCTGACGAATTTCATCGTAGCCATCCGAACATCAGCGTCGACGTGCAATTCATGATCGGCAATTCGGTAGAAGAAAACCTCAAACCCAAGATCGCCACACGCAACCTGCCCGACCTGGTCTCGGTCAACCCCAATGCTTACAGCGCCGAACTGGCCGAGCAGGGCGTGCTGACCGACCTCGGTGAGACGGTCGCATGGGACAACATGCTGGAATCGCTCAAGCCCGAGTGGACCAGCCAGCGCGGCAAGCGCTTCGGCATCTCGGGCGGCGTCGCCGCGACGCTGATTTACTACAACAAGGAGATGTTCAAACGCGCCGGCATCGCCGCGCCGCCGGGCAACTTCGAGGAATTCCTGGCGGCTTGCGCCAAGCTCAAAAAGGCCGGCTTCACGCCGATGGTCTGGACCGGCGCCTTCCCCAATGCGCTGGCCAACGGACCGTTCAGTTTCGGCTTCGCCAACAACGTGGCGGCACGTCATCCGCACGACTGGAGGCAGCGCATCGCCAATGGCAGCCTCGACCTCGGCAACGGCGAGGCCGTCGACATCTTCGCCAGGATCAAGCTGATCGCCGACAAGGACTATCTGCAGCGCGGCTACATGAACACCAGCTATGACGAAGGCATGAAGCTGTTCACCGACGGCAAGGCGGCCATGGCTTTCCAGGGGACGTGGTCCTCGGGCGCCCTGATGCACGGCAAAGATTTCAGCACCGGCGTGTTCGTGCCGCCCTGGAATGCGCGCGGCAAAACCGTGGTGCCGGTGGTCGGCAGCGAGACCGGCTTCGCTGTCTGCGACACGCGCAACAAGAAGGCGGCACTGCAGTTCCTCGAGTTCATCTATGGCAAGGGCTTTGCGATCCAGCAGAACAAGCGCCAGAACATTTCGCCGCTCAAGCGGGTCGGCGGCAACGTAGTGAGCGACCCGCAGATCGTCGAGTACATCCGGCAAGTGACGCAGGCGCCGCTGACGGCGCCGCCCTATTATTCCTACCTGCCGACCAACACCATCGACCTGCTGCATCCGCTGCTGCAAGCGGTCCTGTTCGGCAAGATCTCGCCGCGCCAGGCGGCGCTGACGCTCGACCGGTCGATCCGCCATGAAGCGCGTACGGAGAACAAGTAAGCCATGACGCACGCGCCCGCCCATCGCCGGAAGGACACCGTCGCATGAAGAAGATGCTCGACCTGCTCTCGCTCAAGCTGTTGCGCCGGATCGAGATCCGCTACCGGCTGATCAATTCCTTTTTGCTGGTGTCGATGCTGCCGCTGGTGATCGCCGGCATCGTGGCGTATCGCGAATCGAGCAACGCCTCGCAGGAAAAGATCCGCATCTTCGCCGGTGAAGTGGTCAAGCAGGTTGCGCAGAACATGCTCCAGCAGATCGAGAAGATCGAATCCTCGAGCGAAGAGCTGGCGATGTCCGAACGCATGCAAAAGGCGCTGGCCGCTTACTACAGCAAGAACCCTTCCGAACGCGCCGCCGGCCATGCCGAAATCATCCGCCTGCTGCTGGAGAACTACGGCTCCTTCGAATACGTCAACCAGAAATATGTACTTGACCGTCGCCACCGCATCATGGATCCGCAGGTGTTCGCTCAGCTCGGCAACGGCGTGGCGCGCTTCGCCGAAGAGGCGCCCGACATGAAGGGACAGCCCTACTGGGACGTCTACAGTACCGCTGCCGGTCAGAAGAGCGTGGTGATGCTGCGCGACATCCTGTTCAAGGGCAACAACCGCGTCGCCGGCACACTGTTTGTGGGCTTGCGGCCGCTGCACTTCTCGCGCATCTTCGAATCGGTCAACCTCGGCTATGGTTCGCGCATGCTGGTGATCGACCGTCGCGACGGCCATGTCATCGTGAGCGCCAACGCGGCCAATGACGATGCGCCGGAGCCGGGCCTGGCCGCCGCCATCGCGCTCAGCGTGGCGGAAGGACGCGACAATTTCGTGTCTTACCTCGACGCCGGCAACAAGAAGCAGCTCGCCGCTTTCGCGCCGGTGCCGCGCACCGGCTGGATGGTGGTCAACATCACGCCGCTCAATGCGCTCAACACGGAAGTGCGCTCGATCCGCAACAAGATCATCGTCATCGGCGTGCTGTGTTTCATCCTGGCGCTGGTGCTGTCTTTCATCATCGCGCGCAGCATCTCGCTGCCGCTCAAGCAACTGGTTGGCGTAATGAAGGCGACGCGCACCGGCAACTACCTGATTCGCATGGACTACGAAGGCAAGGACGAAATCGCGCTGCTGTCGCAACGCTTCAACGACATGGCCAGCAAGGTGCATCAGCACAATGAGCGACTGGAAGAACTGGTGGCCGAACGCACGCGCGAACTGGAACAGGCCAACCGCCAACTGGAAGCATTGAGCGCCACCGACAGCCTGACCGGCATCGCCAACCGGCGCCGTTTCGACGAAGCGCTGGGCGGCGAATTGCGGCGCGCGGTGCGCTCGCAAAAGCCACTCTCGCTGATGATGCTCGACGTCGACTATTTCAAGAACTACAACGACCGCTACGGCCACCTGGCCGGCGACGATTGCCTGCGCGCCATCGCACGTGTGCTGCGCACCAGCTCGCGCCGCGCTACCGACCTGGCGGCGCGCTACGGCGGTGAGGAATTCGCCGTGATCGTCGCAGAAAGCGACAGCGCCAACGCTATGCAGCTCGCTGAAAACATCCGCGACGCCGTCACCGCCTTGCAGATCCCGCACGAAGATTCGCCATTCGGCTGCGTCACCTGCAGCATCGGCGTCACCGCCGTGCAGGTAGACGACAGCATGAGCACCGACACGCTGCTGCGTCTGGCCGACGTGGCGTTGTATCAGGCCAAGGCGCTCGGGCGCAATCGCGTAGCGCTGAGCGATCATCCCGGCGCGGCCGGATGATCGTCGGCGTCGTCGTAGGACGACGTGAACAAGCCGACAACTTTGCTGCAATGCCGCGTCGCCGGCATCCTTGCAAAGGTGCGTAACTGACGAGCATTTCCCGGCCTTTTCTCAGGATTGCACACCGCTCCGGCGGACTACCATGCAATGCTGGCCCTGCCATTCCCCTGCGCAGGTTACATAAAAAACAATATTGAGACGAAAGAAAATCAGATGAAAAATATGCGCATCGGCTCGCGCCTGGGCCTGGGTTTTGCATTGGTGCTGTCGCTGCTGGTGCTGATGACGATCATCGGCGTATGGCGACTGCAGGACATCGGCGGCCGCACCGCCACCATGATCGCGCTGGACTTGCAGAAAGAACGCCTGGCCACGGAATGGGCCGCCAACATCGACGCCAATGGCGTGCGCACGGTGGCGGTCATCAAGAGCAACAATGCCGATCACCAGAAGTTCTTCAAGGACCAGATGGCAGGCACCGTCGATCGCACCAGCGGGGTCCAGAAGCAGCTCGATGAACTGGTCAAATCAGCGGAGGGGCGCAAGCTGTTCGACGCCCTGCTGGCGCAACGCAAGGTCTACAACGACCTGCGCAACAAGATCATCAAGATGAAGGAGAGCGGCGACGAAGCGGCGGCACTGACAGCGCTCGACACCGAACTGATTCCTGCGATGAAGGAATACTCTGCGCGCGTGAACGCCGTAGCAACGCATCAACGCGACGTCATCAACCGCAACGCCGCGATCGTCGATGAACAATACCGCTCAGGCCGCACGATTCTGGTGGCAGTTGGCGTACTGGCGCTGCTGGTCGGCATCATTGCGTCGTGGCGCCTGTCCGACGGCATCACGCGGCCACTGCGACGTGCAGTGCAGGCCACCTCCGCGGTCGCCGCCGGCGACCTCAGCTCGCACGTGGTGGTCGATCGCAAGGATGAAATCGGTCAATTGCTGCAGGGCCTGCACGACATGTCGCAGAACCTGCTCAAGACCGTGCGCGAAGTGCGCAACGGCGCCGACACCATCGCCACCGCTTCGTCCGAAATCGCCACCGGCAATCTTGACCTGTCGTCGCGCACCGAACAGCAGGCCGGCTCGCTGGAAGAGACCGCCTCGGCCATCGAACAACTGACGTCGACCGTGAAGCAGAATGCCGACAATGCGCGCGAAGCGAATCAACTGGCGCTGACCGCGTCCAACGTCGCCGTCGAAGGCGGCGCCGTGGTTGGCCAGGTGGTGGATACCATGGGCGCCATCAACGAATCCTCGCGCCGCATCGTCGACATCATCAGCGTAATCGACGGCATCGCCTTCCAGACCAATATCCTGGCCTTGAACGCGGCAGTGGAAGCAGCGCGCGCCGGCGAGCAAGGCCGCGGCTTTGCCGTGGTGGCATCGGAAGTGCGCAGTCTGGCGCAGCGCTCGGCCTCGGCCGCCAAGGAAATCAAATCGCTCATCGATGACTCGGTCGACAAGGTCGGCTCAGGCACCCGCCTGGTGGAGCAAGCCGGCAAGACCATGACCGAGGTGGTCAGCAGCGTCAAGCGCGTGAGCGACATCGTCGCCGAGATCAGCGCCGCCACGCAGGAGCAAAGCACCGGCATCGGCGAAGTCAACCACGCCATCACGCAGATGGACCAGGTTACGCAACAGAATGCGGCGCTGGTGGAAGAAGCAGCTGCGGCAGCCGGTTCGTTGCAGGAGCAGGCGGCGAAGCTGGCGCAGGTGGTGAGCGTATTCAAGCTCGACGACAATCCTGTGGCAGTCGCACCGAAAGCGGCAGCGCCGATGCGCAACATCACGCCGCAACGTCCGGTCATCGCAGCAGCGAAATCGGCGCCGGCCGGCAATCCGCCGAAGACCCGTGCCATCGCAGCGCCGCAGCCACGGCAGGCGCCGGCCAAGGAGAACGCCGATGACTGGGAAACATTCTGACCTACCGCAATTGGGCGTCGTCATGATGCGCTAAATAAAAAGGGCGCCCGATTCACATCGGGCGCCCTTTTTGTTTCCTGCGGCCGGCTTACAGTTTGAAGTGGCGCCCAGCTTCGGCCAGCTTGCCGGCCTGCGTCTGCAACAGCTCCGATGTCGCCGATGCCTGCTCCACCAGCGCGGCGTTCTGCTGCGTGGTGTTGTCCATTTCGGTGACGGCCTGGTTGATCTGCTCGATGCCCTGGCTTTGCTCCTGGCTGGCGGTGGCGATCTCGCTCATGATGGCGGTCACGCGCTTGACGCTTTCCACCATCTCACTCATGGTCGTGCCGGCCTGCTCCACCAGCTTGCTGCCGGAACCCACTTTCTCCACGGAATCGCCGATCAGCGCCTTGATTTCCTTGGCCGCGGCCGCCGAACGCTGCGCCAGGCTACGCACTTCCGAAGCCACCACGGCGAAGCCGCGGCCCTGTTCACCGGCGCGTGCCGCTTCCACCGCAGCGTTCAAGGCCAGGATATTGGTCTGGAAGGCGATGCCGTCGATGACGCTGATGATGTCGACAATCTTGTTGGAGGACTCGTTGATGGCGCCCATCGTATCCACCACTTGCGACACCACGCCGCTGCCCTTGACCGCGACGTCGGAAGCGTTCTGCGCCAGCTGGTTGGCCTGGCGCGCGTTCTCGGCGTTCTGCTTGACGGTGGAGGTGAGCTGTTCGATCGATGCGGCGGTTTCTTCCAGCGAGCCGGCCTGCTGTTCAGTGCGCGAAGACAAGTCGAAATTGCCGGAGGCGATCTCGCTGGCGGCGGTCGAAATCGAATCGGTGCCGCTCTGCACTTCCGAGACGATCTTGCGCAAGCCTGTATTCATCTCATCGAGCGCCTGCATCAATTCGGCGATTTCGTCCTTGCCCTGCTTCTGAATGTTGGCGGTGAGATCGCCCGCGGCCACCATCTTGGCGACCTCCAGAGCACGCTTCAAAGGCGTCGTGATGCTGCGCGAAATGATCAGCACCGCGACCACGCTGATGACCACCAGCAGCGCGCCCAGCAACAACATGAGCTGCATGCCGCGTGTGCTCGATCGGTCGATGTCGACGGCCATCTGGTCGATGGCTTTGCGCTGCATCGCCAGCAGCGCATTGACCTTGTCCGAATAGCCCTTGGACGCAGGCTCGAACACGTCCTTGTAGGCTTTCTCGGCGGCGGCTGCATCGCCGGTCTTGCGCGTATTCATCACCAGTTCCTTGGCGGCCTGGTATTTGTTGCGCGCGGCAATGATTTCCTTGAACAGGGCCTTCTCGTCCTCCGAACTCAGGAGCGGTTCGATCTTCTTGATGATGCCGCTGCCGGAGACGACGCTGGCGGCGATCGCCTCTTTGAAGGTATCTGCCAAATTGGCGTCAGAACTGCGCGCGATCATCGAAGTACGCACGATCGCCGAATACGTCAGCACGAACCAGTCGGCGACCAGCCTTTCCTTGGCCAGCGGCAATTCCATCATGGAGCGGGTGGATTCTGCATTGCGCCTGGCATTGATCAATCCCACCGAAGTGGAAATGGTCGCCAGGATGAGAACGATGGCGAAACCGAAGATCAGGCGGCTGGAAATCCGCATGTTGGAAAGTTGTTTCATGATGGCTGTCGTCCCCGCGTACTGTCGTTGTGTTTATGTTTCCCTGGCGCCGGTTCTGGTCCGGGCTCTGATGCAGGTTACCGCGTTTTGACGGTATGGCAAACACAAGTTTGGGAGAAAGCAACACTGCTGCGCAGCAGCATCCAAAAGAGGAAGCGCGGGATGGGGCACGAGGCGGGGATGGGAGACCCGACGGAAAGCGCGCGCTCTTCGGAGACGCGCTTTCCGTGGCTCAACCGGGGCGCGCGAACGGCAAACGTTTGCCTTCGGCATCGCTGCGTAGCGCCAGATCGATGATGCTCATGACGTCGACCGCATCCTGTGCCGGCACCGGGAACGTCTTGCCGTCGAGCAGCGTATCGGCCAGCGCGCGATAGAAACCGGCGTAGTCGCCGTCCATGGTGGCATGCTCGCCCTGCTTGTCTTGGTCGCCGTCGACCTGCCGCAAGCATCCCGGCGGATTCTTGCCGAAGCCGGCATCGCCGGGACGCAAGCCTGCCTTGAGCTGGTCTTCCTGAACATCGAGGCCGTTGAGCACGTAGCTGCCGCGCGTGCCGTGCACGGTAAAGCGTGGCGGCGGCAAGGCGCTCAGTGCACTGGCGTGCAGCACGACTTCCTTGTCGGCGTAATGCAACTGCAGATGGACGTAATCAGGCACCTGCGCATTGTCGCGCTGCTGCCGCACGGTGGCCGACAGCGACTGCGGCGCGCCGAACAATGCCAGCGCCTGGTCGATCAGATGCGGACCGAGGTCGAACAGCAGGCCGCCGCCATGCGCCGCTTCTTCGCGCCAGCGTTTCGGAATGACCGGGCGGAAGCGGTCGAAGTGCGACTCAAAATGCGTCACGCGACCGAGCGCGCCGTCGGCGATGAGCGTGCGCAGCGTCATGAAGTCGCCGTCCCAGCGGCGGTTGTGGAAGGGCGCGAACAGCAGCCCACGCTGTGTCGCCAGGCGCGCCAGTGTCTGCGCGTCGGCACCGGACAAGGTGACCGGCTTGTCGACCACCACATGCTTGCCTGCTTCCAGTGCGCGGCGCGCCAGTTCGAAGTGGGTGTCGTTGGGTGTGGCGATGACGATGCAGGCGATGTCGTCGCGCGCGATCAGCGCATCGAAATCCGGCACGATGTCCGCGTCGGGACAGTCCGCGTGCGCGCGTTCTGCCTGCGAGGTGGCGATCACGGCGAGTTCAGTGCGCCCGCTGTTGGCGATCACCGGCGCGTGGAAAGTGGCGCCGGCAAAGCCGTAACCCATCAAACCCAACTTCAATTTTTCGGACATCGATACGCTCCTGGTTCTGCGTGGCTCAGACTTTTTTGACGAACTCGGTCTTGAGGCCCATCTGGCCGAAACCGTCGATCTTGCAATCGATGTCGTGGTCGCCGTCGACCAGGCGGATGTTCTTGACCTTGGTGCCGATCTTGACGACACCGCCGCCGCCCTTGAGCTTGAGGTCCTTGATCACTGTGACGGTATCGCCGTCTTGCAGGATGTTGCCGGCGGCGTCGCGCCAGATCTTGCCGCTCTCCTCCACCGCTTCGGCGGGCTTGATGGACCACTCATGGGCGCATTCGGGGCAAACGTACAGGGCGCCGTCCTCATAGGTGAATTCGGACTGGCATTGGGGACAGGGAGGCAAGGTGCTCATGATGGCTTTCGTAGTGATGCGGCGGGCACGCCGGATGCGTGTCGCCATGTCCGTAGTATACCGCCAGGCCATGCCCTTCCCCACACTAGCCGCTATACTAGCCGTTGTCGTTGAATGCTTTCAGGCAGGAGTTGGCATGCTGCAGTCGCTTTCCCATATTCCCATTCATCACTTGCGCAAGGAGTGCCCGCCGGGCGCCTGCGTGTGCGATCGAGAGAGCCTGCTCGACAGCGCTGCGGTCAATCCCGACACCGACGTGCGCGTACTGACGCTGACGCAGGAACAGGAACGCAGGTTGCTCGAACGCATCGAGCGCATTTCCAGCTACGACGATTTGCAGCATGTCGCCGGCCTGCTTTACAAACAACTCGGCGTGGTCTTGCGCATCGCACCGAGTCCGCGCGAAGTGCGCACCGTGCGCGGCTTCCTGATCCTGCTGGAAGAACGTCCGGGCTTGTGCAAGAAGACCCGCCAGGCAGTGCCGGCAGCGATCCGCAAATGCCTGGAGAACAATCCCGACATCGCCTTCGCCATCCTCAATGCCCACGATCTTCTGGGTGGCGCCTGATTCCGATTCTTCCGTCGCGCTGACATATGCAGAAATCGCCTAAGCATCATCGAAAGCATTCGTTCTGCTAAAACGTCGCTTTGTTTAGTCTTGATCCCTTGATAATTTTCCGGGGCAGGACATGACAACAACATCCACGACATCGAACAAACGCCGTCTGGTATTGCAAGGTGCCGCAGCCGCAGCACTGGTCAGCGCGGCCGGCTGGAGCAATGCCGCCGAAGAGCGCACGCTGCGCATCGGCTACCAGAAGTTCAACACGCTCAACATCCTCAAGGGCACCGGCAACCTGGAAAAGGCGCTAGCGCCGCTGGGCTGGAAGGTGAAGTGGTTCGAGTTCGCGGCCGGACCGCAGCTGACTGAAGCGCTCAACGCCGACGCCATCGATTTCGGCCACGCCGCCGACACCCCGTCGGTGTTCGCCAACGCCTCCGGCGTAAACGCAGTGTATCTGGCCGCCGAGCAACCGTATCCGAAAGGTATCGGTATCTTTGTCGCGCAGGATTCGCCTATCCGTTCGATCAGAGAACTCAAGGGAAAGAAGGTCGCGCTGGGCCGCGGCTGGAACGTGCAATACCTGCTGGTGCGCGCTTTGGAAGAAGCAGGCCTGAGCTACAACGACATCGTGCCGGTCTATCTGTCCAACGCCGCCGACGTGCGTGCGACGTTCCAGTCGGGCAATGTCGACGCGGCCGGTTTGTGGGATCCGTTCCTGGCCGGTCAGGAAATCTCGACGCGTCCGCGCATCCTGCGCGACGGCACCGGCTTGTCGAACAACCGCACCTTCCATCTGGCTACACCGAAGTTCGTCGACCAGAACAAGAACATCATCCGCATCCTGTTCGCCGAACTGAAGAAAACCAACAACTGGACCCAGGCGCATCCGCAGGAAACCGCCGACCTGCTGGCGCCGCAGCTGGGCGTCGATCCCAAGGTGCTGCGCCTGGCAACCGAGCGCCGCAACTACACTACGGTGCCGATTGACGCCGGCATTATCCAGGAACAACAGCAAATCGTCGAAGCCTTCTACAAACTGGGCCTGATCAAGAATCAGGTCCAGGTCAAGGACAAGGTTTACGGCGAAGCCTTGCTGTAAGCGCGCGATGACGATCCATCTCGCGGCCTTCCTGATCGCCGGCAACGCGGCCCACAGCCAGGTGCTGTGGCGCCATCCACGCAGCACGCCGGGCGGCTTCCTGACGCTGGACTACTACAAGCGCATTGCGCAGACGCTGGAACGCGGCAAGTTCGACCTGCTGTTTTTCGCCGACCGGCTGGCGGTGTCGACGCGCTTCGGCGGCAGCCATCGTTACGGCGTGGCGCACGGCGACCAGGACGCGACGCGCATGGATCCGCTGCCGGTGCTGGGCAGTATCGCTGCGGTGACGTCGCACATCGGCCTCGGCGCGACACGCTCGACCACCTACTCGCAACCGTACAGCCTGGCGCGTGAATTCTCGACACTCGACCATTTGTCGGCGGGGCGCGCGGCGTGGAACGTGGTGACCTCGGTGAACCAGGGCGAGGCCGATAATTTCGGACTGCGCGAAACGCTGGGACACGACGAACGCTACGACCGCGCCGATGAATTCCTCGAGGTCACGCACAAGTTGTGGAACAGTTGGGACGCCGAAGCGCTGCTGCTGGAAGCCGGCAGCGGACGCTACGCCGATCCCGATCACGTACATGCGATCGATCACGTCGGAACGCATTTCAACGTGCGCGGCCCGCTCAATATTCCGGCGTCGCCACAGGGCGGACCGGTGATCATCCAGGCGGGCTCGTCGCATCGCGGCCAGGATTTCGCGGCGCGCTGGGCCGAAGTGGTGTTCGGCATCCAGCCTGATCTCGCACGCATGCAGCGCTTTTATCAGGACCTTAAAAGCCGCACTGAAAAATTCGGCCGCAAGCCCGCCGACATCAAGGTGCTGACCGCGCTCATGCCCTTCGTCGGGGCGAGCCGCGCCGAGGCCGAAGACAAGCGCGCGCAGCACAATGCGATGGTCGATCCCATCGTCGGCCTGTCGACCTTGTCGAGCCACATGAACGTGGATTTTTCGGCGCATGCGCTGGACGCGCCGATTGACGATATCCAGGTGGCCGGCATGCAGGGCTTGTTCGGACTCGTGAAGGAATTGTCCAGCGAAGGTCGTCTCACGCTGGCCGATATCGGCAGGTTGTACGCCAGCGGCGTGCTGGTGCCGCAAGTGGCCGGCACCCCTGCGGACATCGCCGACTGGATGGAACACATCGTGACGCAGCAAGGCGCGGACGGCTTCGTGATCACGCCGGCGCATCTGCCGGAAGGCTTCGATGACTTCGTTGATCTGGTGGTGCCGGAGCTGCAGCGGCGCGGGCAATTCCGGCTGGATTATGAAGGCGATACCTTGCGCAGTTATCTGCGCTGACGACAAGTTGCAGCACAAATGAAAACGGCGCGAATCACTTCGCGCCGTTTTCATTTCATCGTACTGCTTGCCGTACCGACTACCGCAACTTACTCCGGCTTGCCGCCCTTGCGATGCGGTTTGGCCTGGCCGGACACGCGTGTATCCGGACGAGTTTCAGCACGCCCTTCACGCTTGTCCGAACGCTTGTCGCCGGGACGACCGGCGCGCGCGCTGCTGTTGACCTTGGGCGGCGTGGCGTTCTTCGCCGGGGTCTTGTCGTGATGCTCGGTGCCGGTGCCGATGATGCTGATGTTCATCTTGCGCCCGGCGATCTCGACCACTTTCAACTGATGCAGCAGCGGCTTGGGCATGCCGGCCGGCAGGTCCAATGTGCTGTGATCGTCGTGGATATCGATGCGGCCGATGTGCTTGGCCTCGAGTCCGGCTTCGGTGGCGATGGCGTTGACGATGCTCGCCGCCGTCGCCGCGTGGGCGCGCCCGATCTCGATGCGGAAGGTCTGCATCTGGAACTCGGGCTTGCCTTTTTCCTTGCCCTTCTTACGCGGTTCTTCGGCCGGAACCGGTGCAGGTTCGGCGCGTTCGTGACGTTCGGCACGCGGGCCGCGTTCGGCGCGCAGCATCGGCGGACGTTCGTCGGTGATGCTGATCTTGAGTTGCTGGCCGGCGACCCAGACCTTCTTCAGATGCTGCAGCAAGTCGTCGGGCATGTCGCCCGGTAGGTCGAGCACGCTGTGGTCGTCGAAGATTTCGATGCGGCCGATGTGCTTGGCGTCCATGCCGGCTTCGTTGGCGATGGCGCCGACGATGTTGCCCGGCTTGACGCCGTGTTCATGGCCGACTTCGATGCGGTAGGTCTGCGTCGTGTGGGCGGCGAAATCGGCCTTGGTCGGACGTGCGCGTTCGGTGCGCTCGGGACGTTCTGTGCGCTCGCTGCGTTCAACACGTTCGGCGCGTTCCGGACGTTCCTTGCGCTCGCTGCGTTCTGCGCGCGGCGCCGGGGCGCCGGCGCCGCCGTCGCGGCTGATCTGCAATTGCTGGCCGGCCACGCGCACCGACTTCAGGTGATCGATCAGGTCGGGCGGCATGTCGTCCGGCAAATCGAGGACGCTGTAGTCGTCATAGATTTCGATGCGGCCGATGTGCTTGGAATCCATGCCGGCTTCGTTGGCGATGGCGCCGACGATGTTGCCCGGCTTGACGCCGTGCTGATGGCCGACTTCGATGCGGAAGGTCTGCATGCCGGGATCGGCGGCGCGGACAATGCGTTCCTTGGGCGCGTAGCTTGGACGCTCATTGCGGTCGCCACGATCACCACGGTCGCCACGTTCTGCACGCGGGGAACGGTCGGGACGCTCGCGCGGCGCGCGGTCGTCGCTGCGCACGAACTCCGGTTCGCGCTGGTTCTTGTCGAGCAGCAGCGGCACGTCGCCGCGGGCCATCTTGGCCAATGCGGCGGCGATGTCGACGGCGGTGACGTTCTCTTCGCGCTCGTAGTCTTCGATCAGCGAGCGGAACACGTCGAGCTCGCCGGCGGCCAGCGTTTCGCCGATCAGCTCCTTGAAACGCGCCACGCGCACGTCGTTGACGGCCTGCACGCTCGGCAGATTCATTTGCGTGATCGGCTGGCGGGTCGAACGCTCAATGCTCTTGAGCAGGTTCTTTTCGCGCGGGGTGATGAACAGGATCGCTTCGCCGCTGCGGCCGGCGCGGCCGGTGCGGCCGATGCGGTGGGTATAGCTTTCCGGATCGTAAGGCACGTCGTAGTTGATGACGTGGCTGATGCGTTCGACGTCGAGGCCGCGCGCGGCGACGTCGGTGGCGATCAGGATGTCGATCTGGCCGTCCTTCAATTGCTGGATGGTGCGTTCACGCTGCTGCTGCTGGACGTCGCCGTTGATGGCGGCGGCGGCAAAGCCCCTCGCCTTCAGTTTGCCAGCGAGTTCTTCGGTGCCGAGCTTGGTGCGCGAGAAGATGATCAGGCCGTCGAACGGTTCGACTTCGAGGATGCGCGTCAACGCGTCGAGCTTGTGCATGCCGCTGACCAGCCAGTAGCGCTGGCGGATGTTTTCGGCGGTGCCGGTTTTGGCGGCGATGGTGACTTCGGCCGGATCGCGCAGGTAAGTCTGGGCGATGCGCTTGATGGCGGACGGCATGGTGGCCGAGAACAGCGTGGTCTGGCGTGTCGCCGGGGTCTTTTGCAGGATCGATTCGACGTCGTCGATGAAGCCCATGCGCAGCATTTCATCGGCTTCGTCGAGCACCATGGTTTTCAGTTGCGACAGGTCCAGCGAACCCTTGTCCAGATGGTCGATCACGCGGCCGGGCGTGCCGACCACGACGTGCACGCCGCGGCGCAAGGCGCTCAGCTGCGGACCGTAACTCTGGCCGCCGTAAATCGGCAACACGTGGAAACCGGGGATGTGCGTGGCGTAGCGCTGAAAGGCTTCGGCCACCTGGATCGCCAGTTCGCGCGTCGGCGCCAGCACCAGCGCTTGCGGCGCAGTCTGGCGGATGTCGATGCGCGACAGGATCGGCAGTGCGAACGCAGCGGTCTTGCCGGTGCCGGTCTGGGCCTGGCCCAGCACGTCGCGGTTGCTCAGCAGGATGGGGATGGTCGCGGCCTGGATCGGCGACGGCGATTCGTAACCGAGCTCCTTCAGCACGCGCAGCAGCGGTTCACTGAGATTGAGGTCGGAAAACAAGGGAAGGGGGGCTTCGGACATGATGACTCACTGGTTCTTTTTGGGACCGCAGGGCGCGGCCGCATGGGATGCAGTTTACCCGCTTGTGACGCGCTCAGCGATGTTAAGTTGCAGCAGCGCGTGCGCCGGCGGCGGAAACGGGTGCTTTCCTGGCCTACGACGAGTGGAGATGTTGCCCGGAAGACAAACAATGCCCGGCGACAAGAGTCAGGCAGTCAGGCGAGGATCGGACGGAAAAGCAGTCCGCCGGAGGAATTTACTGGAAGGTGTTCGGGGTCAGCTGCAGCGGCGATCCTTGCACGCCGGCATGCACCAGGCGGCGCGCGACGCCGGTAATGTTCGCTTCCAGTTCGCGGAAGGTGCGCATCGGTCCGATCGCATTGAACATCTGCGAGGCCAGTTTGATCAGCGCCTCGTTGGAGATGAAGCACTCGCGATTGACGAACTCCACGCATACAGAAAAAATCACGCCGGCGTTGGTCAATTTCACTTCGGTAACAGACTGCGACATGGCTTTTCCTTTACTCGGATAATCGACCTATAGTGCGCGTAAGTCCGGCGAATAGCAACCAAAATCGGCGATCACCCCGGGCTGGCGCGGCTTCCGGAAGGATTGGCCGGGTTCACTGCAGACAATGTATAATAGAGGCTCGTTGGGCGGTTTCGCCCTGTTCCCGGACCGGCCTGCAGCATCGTCAGTCTCCACTCTTTCCGGCCGCGCCAGCCTCTCGTTTCACTGTTTTCCGGCACGCGGCCCGTCCTGTAGTAGTCCTGCCGCCGGTAAGATTGTGCATCCGGCGCCAAGTCTTTCCGCATGTCTGCACGCGGTGCTCCCGGGCGAAAAGCAAACCGCACTGGTCCGCTCAAGCGGTAACCGGCCTCTTTTTTCTGCGATCTTCGGCGGATGTTGTTGCAGCCTATTGCAAGCTGCCGCCTGCCGGTCGCCTTATTTGGAAACCACCATGGCTAAAGAAGAATTACTCGAAATGAACGGCCTCGTCGAAGAAGTCCTGCCCGATTCGCGCTTCCGCGTGAACCTGGAAAACGGTCATCGACTGATCGCCTACACCTCCGGCAAGATGCGCCAGAACCATATCCGCATCCTGGCCGGCGACAAAGTCACACTGGAACTGTCTCCTTACGACCTGAGCAAGGGCCGCATCACTTTCCGTCATCTGGAAAAGCGCGGACCGGTCGGCGGCGGACAGCAACGTCGTCGCTACTGATATCTCGATACGCAACGAGATTGCGATGTCGAACGCGACACCCATAGAGCGCAGCAACGGCGCTGCGGCGATTTCCGCCAAGGCGATCGCGTTGGCGGCTGCGCTGGAAGTCGAGCTGGTCGAGTGCGTCTGGGATATCGGCGCCGACCTCACGCATGAACATGCACATCGGCTCGATCTGATCACGGCGGCAAAATCCGTGCGCGTGTATTTCCCTGATCTGGAATTGACCTCGTCCGGCAATGCTTCGCGCGCCAAGCGCACCGAAGAACGCCTGCAACGGGCGATTGTCCAGCTGCAGGAGCGCACTCCGGCGCCGACCTACGGTTTTCGCTGACTTCTGCCCTCGGACATATCGTGAATTAAATCTCGATATGTTTAGGTAATCCCCAGATTTACCTGTATATTTAAATTTGCACTTACATCAAGTCGTCGTTATTGTTGGTCTCTCCTCTTGAGCTCGCTTGCGAGCCTCGTCTGTCGGACTCTCTTCGGTTACATCTTTCTTGGTCTCGGGTGCGCTTCGGGCGTTGTCCCTCATTTTTTTCAAGGAAGTAAAATCATGTCTACAAGTCAAACAGGTACGGTCAAGTGGTTCAACGATGCCAAGGGCTTCGGCTTCATCACCCCTGATCAAGGCGGCGACGATCTGTTCGCGCATTTCCAGGACATCCAATCGAACGGCTTCAAGAGCCTGGCCGAAAACCAGCGCGTCTCATTCGATCGCGGCACTGGTCCTAAGGGCGAAAAAGCCACCAATATCAAAGCGATCTAATCATCGCGTGATGTGACGTGAAGACCAAGGTCTTCATGACATCCAAGTCCGGGATGAACAAACCGGCGACACCACGCAGATAGCATGGGTCGTCGATGATGAAAATCCCGGCACCGCAGTTTTCTGCGGAATGACAAAGCTCGCTACGGCGGGCTTTGTTGCATTTCGGGCCGATACACTTCAGCTATCATCACGGCACCTCGATTTCTTCTGCGACATCCATGCATCTTCCTCCACAAGACTGGTCTGCGCGACTGCTTGCGCTGGCCGGCGAATTCGTCGACGGCGACGGCGCGCACAACATCAACCACCTGCATCGCGTGTGGCAAGCCGCGCGCATCCTGCTCGACGACTATCCCGACGCCGATGCGCTGGTGGTGCAGGCCGCCTGCTATCTGCATGACCTGGTCAACCTGCCCAAGGACGATCCGCAACGTCATCTGGCCTCGCGCCGGGCGGCGCAACTCGCACGCCGGCATTTGCAGCGGCTCGATTTTCCAACGGACAAACTCGACGCGGTCGCGCATGCCATCGAGGCGCATAGTTTTTCCGCCGGCATCGCGCCGACCACCATCGAAGCGCAAATCGTGCAGGACGCCGATCGTCTCGATGCGCTCGGCGCGGTCGGACTGGCGCGCCTGTTCTATACCGCCGGCCGCATGGGCAGCCTGCTGGCGCACGCCGACGATGCACGCGGCGAACATCGGGCACTGGACGATCGCCGCTATGCGCTCGACCACATCGCCTGCAAACTGGAAACCTTGCCGGCAACGATGCAGACAGATGCCGGACGTCGTCTCGGCGAACAGCGCGTGCAATGGCTGCGCGAGTTCCGCGCGAGCTTTCTGGCGGAATGGGAAAGCGCCTGAACGCTTTTCCGGAATGCTGCTAGAATCAATCCATCGTTTTACTTTGCATTCATCCTTCATGTTTATCGTCGCCCTGTCCTGCCTGTTGTCGCTCAGCCTGTATGCCCTGGCTGCGCGAGCGCGTGCACGCACCGTCGCGGCCGGTAAACAAAAGAAACAGTCGCTCATCTGACCGGGGCGCGCTGTCCTGTCAGGTGGGCTGACAGGATGGCTAACGCAGACCGGACACGTTCCCCTCGCTAGTTCTCCTTGCACCTGCCGACAGACATTCAACGGTCTGTAATGCAGTACATTTTATGGAGAGCAGCAATGCGTTCTTTCGACGGTATCTGGATTCCCCTGGTCACGCCCTTCCACGACGGCAAGATCGACTTCCCCGCTTTGCAGGCGCTGGCGCGCAGCATGTTCGACGCCGGCATATCCGGCCTGGTCGCCTGCGGCTCAACTGCGGAAGCGGCTGCTCTCGATGACGGTGAACAACTCACCGTGCTCGACACCATCCTCGACGCGGTGCCGGGCTGTCCGGTGGCGATGGGCCTGGCCGGCAATCGCCAGCCCGCGATGCTGGAAAAGATGCAGAAAATCCAGCAGCGCCCGGTCGCCGGTTTGCTGATCCCGGCACCGTATTACATCCGTCCTTCGCAGGAAGGCCTGCGCGCGTTTTACCTGGCGATGGCCGACGCCGCCGAAGTGCCCGTGATCGTCTACAACATCCCCTATCGCAGTGGCATCAACATCGACGCCGCCACAATCCTCGCATTGGCGGAACACGAACGCATCGTCGCGGTGAAAGATTGCGGCGGCAGCGCAGCGGCGACCATGAGCCTGATCGCGCATGGCGGTCTGCAAATCCTGGCGGGAGAAGACGAACAGATTTTCACCACGCTGTGCCTCGGCGGCAGTGGCGCAATCACGGCGGCGGCGCATATCCGTCCCGACCTGTTTGTACGCGTGGCGCAGTTGGTGCAGGCGCAACGCCTGGTCGAAGCGCGCGAACAATTCTATGAACTGTTGCCGCTGATTCGCCTGCTGTTCGCCGAACCCAATCCGGCTGTGATCAAGACCGCGCTGGCGATGACGGGCATGCTGCGTGATGAATTGCGCGCACCGATGCAGCCCAGCTCGCCGGCGCTGCACGACAAGCTGCGTCGTGAGCTGTCGCGGCTCGGTTGCCTGTAAATAAACGTCGAGGCTAAGGCAAGCCCGTCACGGCGGCGCCGCTGGCGATGCCCTGCTCGCGCAGGATGTCCGCCAGGCTGCTGCGAAAACGCAGCAAGGGCGCGGCCAGACGGCCGCTGGACAAACCCGGTGCATGCACCAGCCAGACGCCCATGCCGTTGTCGAACTCGGGCACCGCCAGCACGCGGATCTGCTTGCGGAAAGCGCTGCGTTTAAGCGCGCTTGGTGTGGTGATGCCGATGCCGACGCCGCGCGCCACCAGCGACAATTGCAACTCGGCGCCGAAGGCTTCCACCGCTACCGTGAACGGCTGGCGGCACGCTTCGACGGCAAGCCGTATCGCGCTGCGTAAACCGCAACCATCCTGGTTGAGCACCCACGAATGCTGCGCCAGCTCGGCCAGCGTGAGTTCGCCGCGCGGCAGCTTGAGCGACTTTGCCGCCACCACCAGGGCCGGTTCGCGACCCAGCTTGTGGACCTGGAATCGCTGCGGCGGCGGTACGCCATCGGGCACGATGATGGCGGCGGCGTCGATGAGGTTTTTCTCCAGCATCTCCATCAATCCCGGCGACCAGGCAGCGGTGACGCGCACGCTCAGTTTCGGGAATTCGGTGCGCAGGCAATCGAGCGGCGCCGTCAATGCGGCTTCCGACAAGAACGGCGGCACGCCCAGGCGAAGTTCACCGATGGCATCGGCTTGCGGCGACACGCGATCGATCATGTCGTCGACCGAAGCCAGCACGCGCCGACCCAGATCATAAACATCGCGCCCGGCCGAAGTCGGCTTGAGCGGCTTGGACTGGCGATCCAGAAGTTCGACGCCGAGCATGCCTTCCAGACTTTGCACGCGCCGCGTAATGCCGGGTTGCGTCAGATGCAGTCGCGTGGCGGCGGCGACGATGGAGCCGGTTTCAATGACGGCGACGTAGGCTTGCAGGTCTCGCGTATTCAAAACAATCTCGCATAGTGTTTATGATAATAATTCAATTGTCGCATAATTAGCCGCTGCCTATACTGGCCTGCCGTAACACCAGCAACGCCAGGAGCCGCCATGGAACAATGCAGCAAACTTTCTCCAGCCCCGACCACGATCATCGCACCGGCAACACAAATGAGCGCCGCGATGACACTGCTGTTCGCGGCAGCAGTCGGCGTCATCGTCACCAATCTGTATGCCGTGCAACCGCTGCTGGCCGCCATCGGCGTGACCATGCACATCCCCGGCGGCGCCATCGGCCTGATCGCGATGCTGCCACTGCTCGGGTATACCTGCGGTCAGTTCCTGATCGTTCCGCTGAGCGACCTGCATGAAAATCGTCGCCTGATCGTGCGACTGCTGGCAGGCTGCGCGGCCTGTCTCGGCGTCGCGATGTTCAGTGCGCACGCCTGGTTGTTCCTGACCGCGATTTTCCTGGCCGGTGTCTTGTCGAGCGCAATCCAGATGCTGGTGCCGATGGCGGCCTTCATGAGCGAGGAAGCGCATCGCGGCCGCGTGATCGGCAACGTGATGAGCGGCCTGATGCTGGGGATCATGCTGTCGCGCCCTGTGGCCGGCTGGCTGGCAAGCGTGGCCGGGTGGCGTGCGGTGTACGGTTTGCTGGCGCTGATCGTGGCGCTGCTGGCGCTGGTGCTGGCGCGCGTATTGCCGGAGCGTCACCCGCAACAGAATCAGCGCTACGGTGACATCCTGAAATCGCTGTGGCAATTGCTGCGCACTGAACGCGTGCTGCAATACGGCGCGCTGACCGGGGCGCTCAGCATGGCGGCGTACATGTCTTACTGGACCACGGTGGCGTTGTTGCTGGTGCAGGCGCCGTTCTCGCTTGGCGCAGGCGGCATCGCCGTGTTTGCGCTGGTCGGCGCCAGTGCGGTGTTCGCAACGCCGTTCGCAGGCCGTGCCGGCGATAGCGGTCACGGACGCCTGGCCTCCCATCTCAGTCATCTGGCGATGCTCGCAGCGGCCCTGATCGCAGGCATGGCCGGCAGCGGCTGGGGCGGCTTTGATGTCCATGCGCATGCAGGACCGGCGCTGGTGTTGCTGGGCGCCGCCGCCATCCTGCTCGACGGCGGCGTGGCGGCCGACCAGACCTTGGAACGCCGCAAGATCAATCTGCTGTCGCCGCAGTTGCGCGGCCGCCTCAATGGTCTGTATGTCGGCTTTCTGTTTATCGGTGGCGCGATCGGCGCGGCGCTATCCGGATTCGCCTGGAAACTGGGTGGCTGGACCGCAGTGTGCATGCTGCAACTGCTGTTCTCCGCCATGATCGTTTTGCTGGCCGCAAAAGCGCGTCCGGCCTGATCCGGCGACCGACGCATACATTCACGCGCATCAATACGAACATGGAGACATCGTAATTTCCTCGACCATGAATACGCTCTAGAGTTGGCTCCCTGAGAATCCAACACCGAGAGACAAGCATGGCCCAGGAACTGTTTCAACCACTCGGCGGCAACGACATGCCGCGCTTCGGCGGCATCGCCACCATGATGCGCCTGCCGCATTTGCCCAACCCGGCCGGACTCGACGCCTGCTTTGTCGGCGTGCCGTTCGATCTCGGCACGTCCAACCGCACCGGCGCGCGTTTCGGACCGCGCCAGATCCGCACCGAATCGGTCCTGCTGCGGCCCTACAACATGGCGACGCGGGCCGCGCCCTTCGACGCGCTGCGCGTGGCCGACATCGGCGACGTCGCCACCAATCCCTACAACCTGCACGACGCCATCGCGCGCATCGAAACCGCTTACGACACCATCGTCGCCGACGGCTGCCGGCCGATCTCCATGGGCGGCGACCATACCATCGCGCTGCCCATCCTGCGCGCCATGCATCGCAAATACGGCAAGCTCGGCGTGATCCACGTCGACGCCCACGCCGATGTCAACGACACCATGTTCGGTGAAAAGATCGCGCACGGCACGCCATTCCGGCGCGCGGTGGAAGAAGGCCTGCTCGATTGCAAGCGCGTGGTGCAAATCGGCCTGCGCGGCACCGGCTACACCGCCGAAGATTTTGACTGGTGCCGCGACCAGGGCTTTCGCGTGGTGCAGGTGGAAGAATGCTGGAACAAATCGCTAGTACCGCTGATGGCGCAAGTGCGCGAACAACTTGGCGCCGGCCCGGTATATATCAGCTTCGACATCGACGGCATCGATCCAGCCTACGCGCCCGGCACCGGTACGCCGGAAGTCGCCGGCCTGTCGGTGCCGCAAGCGCTTGAAATCATCCGCGGCGCCTGGGGTCTCGATATCGTCGGCGCCGACATCGTCGAGGTCTCGCCGCCTTACGACGCACAAGGCACCACGGCCCTGCTGGCCGCCAATCTGGCCTTTGAACTGCTGTGCGTGCTGCCCGGCGTGCCGCGCCGCTGACCACCGCGCATTCCCTCACGCAAGCCTGCCGCCATGCACATCACCGTCACACTCGCCCAGATCGCCATCGAAGACGGTGCGCCGCAGGCCAATCTGGCGCACATGCAGGACGTGATTGCGCGATGTGATCCCGCCACTGAATTGCTGGTGTTTCCGGAGACTACTCTGTGCGGATTTCCTACCGCGGAGACCGTCGCGGCGGTGGCGCAAACGATGGACGGCGAGCACGTCCAGGCATTGCGCCGCGCCGCACGCGATCGCGGCATCGCCATCGTCGCCGGACTGGCTGAACACGATCAGGACCGCTACTACAACACCAGCATCTTCATCGACGACAACGGCGATGTGCTGATGCGTTACCGCAAGACGCATCTGTACGCGACCGATATCGGCTTGTTCACGCAAGGCGATCGTTTTTCGGTGACGACCTGGCGCGGCATACGCATCGGCCTGCTGATCTGCTTCGACATCGAATTCCCGGAAACCGCGCGCGCCATCGCCGCCATGGACGCCGACCTGCTCATCGTCAGCGACGGCCTGATGCATCCCTACAGCGCCGTTCACCAGCGCGCCATCGTCGCGCGCTCGATGGAAAACCAATTCTTCTCGCTCCTCGCCAATCGTTGCGGCAGCGGCGCCAGCGGCCTCGAATTTTGCGGCGGCAGCTGCATTGCCGATCCCTATGGCGACCTGTACGCCGTGGCCGGCCAGGATGCCTGCCTGCTGACAGCCGGCATCGATTTCACGCACATCCGCGCCAGCCGCAAGGCCTTCCGTTACCTCCATCTGCGACGACCGACCGCCGTCGCAGCGCCGTGCAGTTCATCGGCGGCATCCCCGGTCAGCGAATCGCTCATTCCATAACAACACGGCAGCCATTGAAGGAGACATCATGATTGCATCCCCCGCCACCCCTGTTCCAAAAGCCGCCGCATCGCACAGTGCGGCCGGCGTCGAAACGCATTCCATCGATTACGTGCCGGAGCGCGAACGCACTGGCCGGGTCATTGAGCAAGGACCATTCTGGTTCCTCGGCAATTTCCATTTCTTCACGCTGTCGATCGGCTTCATCGGCCCGAGCATGGGCTTGTCGGCGGGATGGAGCGCACTCGCCGGCGCCCTGGGCATCCTGTTCGGCACGCTGTTCATGGCCTTCCACGGCTCGCAAGGCCCGGAGCTCGGCTTACCGCAGATGATCCAGTCGCGCGCGCAATTCGGTTACCGCGGCGTGATCCTGGTGCTGCTCGGGACGCTGGTGGTGTTCGTCGGTTTCAATGTGGTCAATGCCACCCTGCTCGGCGCGGGGCTGCACAATCTGTTCGGCTGGGACACGACCACGGTGGTGGTAATCAGCACGGTGCTCGCAGTGGTGCTGGCCATCTATGGTCATGACGTCTTGCATCGGGCATTCAAATGGTCGTTCGTACTGAGCCTGCCGATTTATGTGGTGTTGACCTTGTTCGTGCTGATGGGCGGCGTCAGTACCGCGACGGCGCCGACCGGCGTCTCGCAAGGGTTCGTGCTGGCGGCTTTCGCCACGCAGTTTGCGGCTGCGGCCAGCTACAATATTTCTTACGCCCCCTATGTGTCGGATTACTCGCGCTACCTGCCGCGCAACACACCGTCGGGCAAACTGATCGCCGCAATCTTCGGCGGCGCGTCGCTGTCCGGCATCTGGATGATCGGCCTGGGCGCCTGGCTGGCCACACGTATCAGCGGTGGCGGCGGCGACGCGCTGGTGACGTTGCACATCGCAGGCTCGTCGCTGGCGCCGCTGTTCGGCACGCTGACCATCGCCGTGTCGGTCATCGCACTGGTCGCAGTGATGGGACTGAACGCTTACAGCGGCATGCTGACGGTGCTGACCACGGTCGACTCCATCCGCGCCATCCGGCCGACGCGCAGCGTGCGCATCGTCACCATCATCGCAGTGGCGACGATCTGGCTGCTGATCACGCTGACGCTGGATAGCCAGACCATGCATCTGCTGCATGCCTTCCTGAACATCATGCTGTGTTTCCTGGTGCCCTGGACCGCCGTCAACCTGGTCGACTATTTCTTCGTGCGCCGCGGCAGCTACGCCATCACACATTTTTTCACGCCGACGGGCATCTACGGCGCGTGGGGTCTGCGCGGCATTGCCTCCTACCTGATCGGCTTCATCGCGATGGTGCCTTTTTTTGCGATCCCGCACGTGTACGACGGCCCGCTCACGCGCCAGCTTGGCGGCGTCGACGTCAGCTGGCTGGTGGGACTGATTGTGCCGGGGCTGGTCTATTACTTCCTCAGCCGCTCGATCGACCTGGCTGCCGAACAACCCGCCGTCGCGCAGAGTGAAAGAGAACTGCAGGCGCTGGAAACGCCTGCCCACTGATCCGGACATCCCATGAAGCCATTCGCCATTGCCGGCATCCAGATGGAGGTGTCGGCGCAGAAGGACAATATCGCCACCATGGAAGCGTATGCCGCACACGTACGTCATCGCTTCCCCTGGGTCGACATGCTGCTGTTCTCCGAACTGGCAGCGTTCGGTCCCGGCATCGCGCATGCGCAGCCGATGCCGGGCGACGCCGAACAGCGCCTGTGCGAAATCGCGCGCCGCTACGGATTCTGGCTGATTCCGGGATCCCTGTTCGAAGCATGCGGCGATGCGCTGTTCAATACCGCGCCGGTCATCGATCCGCAAGGAACCGTGGTGGCGCGGCATCGCAAGCTGTTCCCGTTCCAGCCCTATGAATGCGGCATCACTGCCGGCAATGAATTCGTCGTGTTTGACGTGCCGGATGCCGGACGCTTCGGCGTCTCCATCTGCTACGACATGTGGTTCCCGGAGACCACGCGCCAGCTGGTGGCGATGGGCGCCGAAGTCATCCTGCATCCGACCATGACCGACACCATCGACCGCGACATCGAGCTGTCCATCGCCAAGGCGTCGGCCGCCATCAACCAGGTCTACATCCTCGACATCAACGGCGTGCGCGACGGTGGCGCGGGTCAATCGATCGTGGTCGACTGCGCCGGCTACGTGCTGCATCAGGCCGCAGCAGCGGGCGCGCAGATCATCCCCGTGGAGATCGATTTCGCCAAGGTGCGGCGCGAGCGCGAGACCGGCATCCGCGGATTGGGCCAACCGCTGAAGAGCTTCCGCGACAGCGCGCTGATGTTCCCGGTATATCGCAAGGAAGCACAGGACATGGCCTACCTCAACACGCTGCGTGCGCTGGACAAACCCGGCACGACCGACGACGCACCGGCCAGCGGACCCGGCTACGCCGCATAAGCAAATTCCTGCCGGACGGCAGTGACATCCATCCATCGGAGATATCGTGGAAAAAATCAAGAACGTATCGGACATGCGCCTGTTCTTTCATCGCAATGAACGTCCGATCTATTTCATCAGCGCGACCAATTTCAATTTGATGGGGATTGACCATTGGGTCAATCGCTTTACCTACATCAACTATCTCGACTGCTTTGACGGTCGCCACCCGAACGTGTTCGTGCCGCAAGAAGTACCGCACAAGGAATTCGGCTCGATCGAAGACATCAACAATTACCTGCTGCAACACAAGGATGTGGTGGACCTGATCGAACGGCGCGGCGGCAAACCCGTCGCCAGCTTCCTGATGTTCGACGAGACCACCGAACAACTGGCGCAAGAGATCGGACTCGACATCTGGTTCCCGCCTGCGGCCCTGCGCACGCGCTGCGACAACAAAATGGAAACCGTGCGCATCGGCAACAAGGCGGGCGTGCCGTCGGTACCGAATGCGCTGGGACGTGTCGGCAGCTATGCGCAGCTCATGCAGATCGCCGAGCAGCACGGACTGGGCGCGGACCTGGTGGTGCAATCGGCGTTCGGCGATTCCGGCCACACCACTTTCTTCATCGCGTCGCAAGACGATTTCGAGAGCCACAGCGCCGACATCATCGACCAGGCCGAGGTCAAGATCATGAAGCGCATCAACTGCCGCAGCGTGACGCTGGAAGCCTGCGCCACCAGCTCGGGCACCCTGGTCGGTCCGCTGCTCACCGAAGTGGTGGGAGAACGCGAACTGACGCCGTACAAGGGCGGATGGTGCGGCAACGAGATTTTCCCCGGCGCCTTCAGTACGGAAGTGCGGCAGCAGGCGCGCGAGATGGCGCGCAAGTTCGGCAATCAATTGCTGGAAGAAGGATATCGCGGCTACTTCGACCTGGATTTCCTGATCGACGTCGACAGCAACGCGGTGTATCTGGGCGAACTCAATCCGCGCATCTGCGGCGCCAGCCCGATGACCAATCACGGCGCGTTTGCCTATGCCGATGCACCGCTGTTCCTGTTCCATTTGTTGGAGTTTTCCGGCGTGCCGTTCGATCTCAACGTCGACGAGCTCAACGAGCGCTGGGCGCAAGCCGGCTTCATCGATTCGTGGTCGCAGCTGGTGATCAAGTCGACCAGCGACAACATCGATACCATCACGCATGCGCCGGCCTCCGGCATCTATCGGATGAGCGAGGACGGCGCGGTGTCGTATCACCGCTTCGACTATCATCGCCAGGCCATCGACTCGGATCGCGAGGCATTCTTCCTGCGCATTTCAGGTCCCGGCGATTGCCGCTATCCGGGAGCGGATCTGGGCATCCTGATTACGCGCGGTCGTTCGATGGACGACAATTTCCGGCTGACCGTACGTTCACGCGACTGGATACGCGGCATCAAATCCTATTACGCCGGCAAGCCGCTGGAGAAACCCGGCCTTGAGCCGGCGCCGGGATCGTTCAAGATTCTGTGAGACCGACCAATGACCTTCATGGCACCAATTCAGATCAACTTCTCCGCCATCGCGGAGGCGCAGGCCGGGCCGCGCTGGCAGGCCTTGTTCCACTACCACTGGCCGGCGTATCGCTCGTGGTTCCTGCGCAGCATGGGCATGCACCATCCAAGCTACGTCGAGTGCCGCCGCGCCTTGCGCGAGCACATGCCGGAACTGGTGCCGACCTGGGAGCGGCTGACCGCGCTGTCTGGCGGCGGCGACGTCGAGGCGCGCTTCCTCTCGCTGTGGTGCCCGCCGCCGTATATTGCCGGCTGCTCACAGGCGATCTGGCAAGGCGACGATGAGGCGATCCTGTATCGCAACTACGACTATGCGCCGGCGTTACTGGAGGGAGCACAGCTGAACACCCATTGGAACCAGCAGGAGGTGATCGCCATGAGCGACTGCTTGTGGGGCGTGCTGGACGGCATCAACGCCAGCGGTGTCGCGCTGTCGCTGTCATTCGGCGGCCGCCAGGAGGTCGGCGTCGGCTTCGGTATTCCACTGGTGATGCGCTACGTACTGGAGTTTGCAAGCAGCACACAGGAAGCCGTCGCCATGCTGCGGCGTTTGCCGGTGCACATGACTTACAGCGTGGCCGTCTGCGACCGCAACAATGAGGCGATGATGGTGTTTGTGGCGCCGGATCGTGCGGCAGAAATCAGTCCGTCGCGCGCCGTCGCCAATCATCAGCAGGAAGTGGAATGGCCCAGGCATGCCGCCGCGACACGCTCCCTTGAACGCGAAAACAGTTTGCGGCGCACGCTGACGTATGCGGCGGGTCCTGACGATGTGGGACTGGCGATGTTTCGGGAGCCGGTGTTCCAGGACTCTTACAGCAGAGGCTACGGCACCTTGTACACGGCCCGTTATCGGCCGCAGGATTTGTCGGCGACGATCATGTGGCGGGGTGAAAGCTGGCGTCAGCAGATAGGTAATTTTGTGGAAGGCAACAAGATCGTTTCGTTCTGAATTCCGGGTTTTCGCGTCGATGAAAAATGCAATACCGGCAGACGCGATGTGCGCCCGCCGGTACCGTCTTGTCGTGCGTGATTACAGTTTCAGCGGTTGCAGATCATTCCAGCGATCCAGCGGTCCCTGGTTGTTGAAGGCGTTACCACCGTATTCCTTCACGATGCGATGGACCGCATTGAGGGCCGTAGTTACAGCACCTTCTGCCCAGCCGGCCGTCCACGACACGTCGTCGCCTGCCAGGACGAACCGGCGTTCTGCTTCCGTCCGAGGCTCTGCAAATTGCGAAAACAGTTCGCGCTGATAGCGATATTGTCCGGGCAGATTGTTTTTAAATGCGCCGATGAATCCGGGTTCCAGCTCCCATGAAACATGCGTTCCCATCCCTTCCTCCACTTCAAAATTCACATCACGGTAAATATCGCGTAGCACCGTCATTGTTTGCATTACACGCTGTTCCAAATTGAAAGGGATGAATTTGAGCGAATCGTCGTTCCACGTATACGACAGGCAAATCACGGCCTTGCCCGTGTCCCCATCCTTTCCATAGTTCAGCAAATACGTGCCGCGTGTCAGGCGATCAGAGAGCGTGGTGCTCATCTTGTGCTGGCCACCCGGGATCTTGTCTTCCCAGAACGGACGATTTGCTTTGATGAATACTTTGGACGATTGCATGTAATGCGTGTACTCAATCGCCTCCCAGCGATCAGCATCCAGCATCGCGCGCATTTGGGGGTATTCAGTGGCGGAACGATCAAGGGCGCTGTGCATTTGCAACGAGCGCACATGGGCCGTGTACACTACGGCGTCAAAAGTCATCCTTGCCAGTCCTGACGAGGACTGCGGCGTCAGGTGGTACTGGTTGCCGCTATAACTGATGTTGAGGATTTGCGTATTGAGAAAAGCGTTTGGAAAACTGCTGAAATTTTCTCTGGTAATTGTTTCCACGCTTTGGGTCAATGCACCGATGACGCTTGGGTCACCCAGTTCTTGCGGCGTTTTCGACCACAGGGTCTTCGGCAAATGATCGCAGCCGTCGTACATCAGCTGATGGTCTGAATCCATCGCCGTGTAGCTGACACGCAGCACCTCCAAAAAAGTATTCACGAAATCGGTGTTCCAGCCACCCGACCCAAACCCCACTTGCCCGAAGAGTTCGATATCCTCGAAGGACCAACCGTCTGTGACCAGCGCTTCATAGAAGGTTTTTTCGTCCCAGGATGCCAGGAAGCCATTCCAGATTTGCTTGATACGCTGCACATTCGTTTCGGTGGGATTGACCATGCACTGCTGCATTTCCTCGTAACGGAAGGGATCCTTTTTAATCAGGTTATCCCACATGGTAGAGAGCTTCTTGTATTCATCCGGCAGCGGAAAGTCAGGATTGTTGACGTCGTAGTACTGTGTTTTTCCTTTGTAGTCGATAACCGTGCCTGGAGCTGCCGGCGTTCCGGGGTTGGGAAACGGCGCCATGTTCGCGGTCATGCCGGCTTTGCCGAAATAGTGGAACAGCGCCTTGCAGGTCGGCGGAAACCGCATTGATCCCATTTCGGCAAGGCCGCCTCCAAGCGGCGTCGACAACATACGCCCGCCAATCCGTTGGTTTCCCTCCAAAATAACCGGTCTCAAGCCAGCACGAAGCAGTTCATATGCAACGATGGCCCCGGTCAATCCACCGCCTACCACTGCTACCTTTTTCCCTCTGAATTCGGGGCTGACATAAAACGGCGCCCGCCCGGCCGCCTTGGCGTCATCCAGAAACTTGCCGTAATCAAAAGGGAAATCCGGAATCAATGCCGTCAGATCGACATTGCGTTGTTGCGGGGTGTTCCTGATGCGATTGGGAATGCTTGCTGACATTGGTCAACTCCTATGTATGTTTGAACATGGATGCAATAAAGACGAGAAAATGCACGAAGGCGGACGCCATTGAAAGGTGAAATCGTTCAAGTTGCCTACGCGCAATGCAACATAACGTTGAAATTGCCATTTTGGCAACAGTGTCATGCTGAGGATGCATGCGCTTGCGCAGAGCTGTCCTCACGTGCAGGCAGCAGAAGCAGCGCGGATTTCCAACGAGTCCGAGGTTTTACCTCAAGGTCTTTTCAGCCGCCTCAGGATTGAATTACCGGCGATATATCAGTGGTTAACTAGACTACACGGTTACAAATCACCAACACCTGCCAGCGAACCAAGGTCGATGCGTCTCGTCATAGTTCTATCGCACAATATCGAGGAGGCAACGTGGCAAGCCCGGAACAGCAACCATCCTATCAACCGCGCTGGCGCATCGCCGATCTGGATTTCTCGCGCATCGATCTCCAGCGCGTGCGCCATGACGAAAACACCTTCTATCTGGTGACGTGCGCGTCCTTCATCGAAAGCGGCTCCGATCTGTATACCCACAACCTTGTCGACTTCTTCTATGACAACGAAGAGGTCGCGGCCTGGCTGCGCGGGCAGTGGGAGGTGGAAGAGTTGCAGCATGGCGCGGCCCTGCGCGCTTACGTCGAACACGTCTGGCCCGAATTCGACTGGCTACAGGCATACGACAGCTTCCTCGCCGAGTATGCTGGCTACTGCAAGGTCGAACTACTGGAACCGACCAAGGCGCTGGAGATGGCGGCGCGCTGCGTGGTCGAAACCGGCACCGCAACCTTTTACCGCGCGCTGTCGCGCAGCGCGCAGGAACCGGTGCTGCAGGAACTGGCCGCGCACATCTCCAACGACGAGGTCAATCATTACAAACACTTCTATCAGTACTTCCGCCAGTATCGCCGCCGCGAAGGCATCGGCCGCTCGCGCGTGCTGGGCACGCTGAGCCGGCGCACGCTGGAAATGCGCAACGAAGACGCCGACTGCGCCATCCGCCATGCGCTGAAATTCCGTGATCCGGCGCGCGCCGATGACGTCGCCTATTTGAAAGAACTGAGCACGCGCATGAGCACTATCGTGCGCACCAATTTGACGCCGGACATGACTTTGAAGATGATCATGCGCCCGCTGGAGCTGCCGCCCAAGGTGCAATCCTGGGTGCAATATCCGATCCGCCAACTGATGCACTACGTGTTTTTGCGCTAAAAACAAACATGGGCCCGTGGATTTGCTCCATTCCGGGGCAAATCACCGTAAACCGCACGACAACGTACCGCCGCTATTTTTGCCATCACCAAAATGGTGCGATAGCGTGTGTCCGCTTCCACAAAGTTCGAAAAATCTTGAGAGATTGACGTTCTGTCATTGGCACGCATTCTGCTAAAGCAGGAAGGCAGTCAACAAACTCTCATTGATTCTTCTAACTGTAGGAGCACTTCATGTCACGTCGCACTATCCTAAAAGCAACAGCACTCGGCGCGTTCGCACTTGCAGCTTCTTCCTGGCTTCCTGCCGCATTCGCTGCGGACACCATCAAAGTCGGCATCCTGCATTCGTTGTCGGGCACCATGGCCATCTCCGAAACATCGCTCAAAGATGTCGCACTGATGACGATCGATGAAATCAACGCCAATGGCGGCGTCATGGGCAAGAAGCTCGAACCCGTGATCGTTGACCCTGCATCCAACTGGCCTCTGTTCGCTGAAAAAGCGCGCCAGCTGATTTCGCAAGACAAGGTTTCCGTTGTGTTCGGCTGCTGGACTTCGGTCTCGCGCAAATCCGTATTGCCGGTCTTCAAGGAATTGAACAGCCTGCTGTTCTACCCGGTCCAGTACGAAGGCGAAGAGTTGGAAAAGAATGTCTTCTACACCGGCGCAGCACCTAACCAGCAAGCCATCCCTGCCACCGAATACCTGATGTCGAAAGAAGGCGGCGGCGCCAAGCGTTTCGTCCTGCTGGGCACCGACTATGTGTATCCACGCACGACCAACAAGATTCTGCGCGCCTTCCTGCACAGCAAGGGCGTGAAGGATTCCGACATCGACGAAGTCTATACACCGTTCGGCCACTCCGATTACCAGACCATCGTCGCCAACATCAAGAAGTTCTCGGCCGGCGGCAAGACTGCAGTGATCTCGACCATCAACGGCGACTCCAACGTGCCGTTCTACAAGGAACTGGGCAATGCCGGCCTGAAGGCGACCGACGTTCCTGTCGTGGCGTTCTCGGTGGGTGAAGAAGAGCTGCGCGGCGTCGACACCAAGCCGCTGGTCGGCCACCTGGCTGCCTGGAACTACTTCGAATCCGTGAAGAATCCGGTCAACACCGCCTTCATCAAGAAGTGGAAAGCCTACGCCAAGGCCAAGGGTCTGCCGAACGCCGACACTGTCGTGACCAACGATCCGATGGAAGCGACTTACGTCGGCATCTACATGTGGAAGCAGGCAGTCGAGAAGGCCAAGACCACCGACACCGACAAGGTGATCGCAGCGATGGGCGGCCAGACCTTCAAGGCGCCGTCCGGCTACACGCTGGAAATGGACAAGACCAACCATCACCTGCACAAACCAGTGATGATCGGCGAAATCAAGGCCGACGGTCAGTTCAACGTGGTCAACAAGACCAAGACCACCATCCGTGCGCAACCTTGGAGCCCGTACATCCCGGGCAACGAAAGCAAGCAAAAGATGTAATGCAGCGGCTTGCCATGTTTTGAGTAGTTGAGCAGTTCCCCGCTGCATGTTCATGCGGCGGTTTGCAAGACCTTGCACCGGGCGTCCGACATCCCGTCCGGTGCAATCCATGCCGCCCTCCTCATCGGAGCGTGTGCATGAATCTCAGATAAGCGTCGTGAGACCGACTTTCTTTCCGTCTTGCCTTGCCACCGAAAAGAACCATGAGACTTCTCCCCAAGATAATTGCGTCCGCCTTGCTGACAGGCTGGCTGTGCACCCAGGCGATCAGCGCGCATGCCGCGATCGATCCGGCACTGCTCAAGCCGCTGGCCGGCGACGACCCTGATGCGCGCATCGCCGCGGTCACGCAGATTGCTGCGCTGGCCAATGCCGACGCGCAAAAAATCCTCAACGCTATCAACAGCGATGCGCTGTACGCCACGCCTGCCGGCGACGTGTTGATCATCGAAGACAGCGACGCCTTCAATCCCGCCACCGACAAGACCGGCCCGGCGCCGGACGACGCTGAAGGCATCACGGTCAACAACCGCCTGCGCGGTGTGGTCGAAGGGGCTCTCTCCGGCCTCAAGCTGTTCTCGCCGGATCGTGCCACGCGCCTGACCGCCGCGACCGAATTGCTCAAGACCGCCGACGCCGCACAAACTCCGCTGATCAGCAAGGCGCTGGCCGCGGAAAAAGATCCGCAAATCCAGGAAGTGCTGAAGCAAGTCGTCGCCACCGCCAACCTGCATGCGCCCGATGCGGCCGCACGCAAGGCCGCGGTCAAGGCCCTGGCCGAGACCACCAACGCCAACCTGAAACCGGTGCTGGAGCAAATGCTGGCCAAGAATCCCGACGGCAGTTATGTCGAAGCCGACGAAGGCGTGCGCATCGAAGCAGTCCGCACGCTGTCGGCGCTGGATCGCCACTTGTCCATCACCGAATTCGTCGGCAAGCTGTTCTACGGCGTCTCTCTGGGCAGCGTACTGTTGCTCGCCGCACTCGGCCTGGCGATCACCTTCGGCCTGATGGGCATCATCAACATGGCGCACGGCGAGTTGCTGATGATCGGCGCGTACACGACTTATGTGTGCCAACTGGTGTTCCGCAAATTTTTCCCGGGCGCGATTGACGCCTACATCGTGGTCGCACTGCCGGCCGCCTTCATCGTCGCCGCCGCCGTCGGTATCGCGCTGGAACGCCTGGTGATCCGCTGGCTCTACGGCCGCCCGCTGGAAACCCTGCTGTGCACCTGGGGCATCAGCCTGATGCTGATGCAGGGCGTGCGCTCCATCTTCGGCGCGCAGAACGTCGAAGTCGCCAACCCGAGCTGGATGTCGGGCGGCATCACGGTGATGGGTTCGCTGGTGCTGTCGTATAACCGCATCGTGATCATCTTCTTCGCGCTGTTCGTGGTGTTTGCGGTATGGCTGATCCTCAACAAGACCCGCCTCGGCCTGTTCGTGCGCGCCGTCACGCAGAATCGCCGCATGGCCGATTGCGTGGGCGTCTCGACCGGCAAGATCGACATGATGACCTTCGGCCTCGGCTGCGGCATCGCCGGTCTCGGCGGCGTCGCACTGTCGCAGCTCGGCAATGTCGGCCCCGATCTTGGCCAGGGTTATATCGTCGACTCCTTCATGGTGGTGGTGCTGGGCGGCGTCGGTCAGTTGGCCGGCACCGTGATCGCGGCGTTCGGCCTGGGCGAGGTGAACAAGTTCCTGGAGCCGGTCGCCGGCGCCGTGCTGGCCAAGATCGCCATCCTCGTGTTCATCATCGTGTTTATCCAAAAGCGCCCGCAAGGCCTGTTTGCACTGAAAGGCAGGAGCGTGGAATGAGTACCTTGAATCTCCCATTGAAACCTTCGCTGTTTTCGCGTCCGGCCTGGATCGGGATCGTGGTGTTTACCGTGATCCTGGGTCTGCTGCCGATCCTCAACCTGATCTTCCCGGCCGGCCATCCGCTGTCCATTTCCAGCTACACCATCGCCCTGATCGGCAAGTTCATGTGCTACGCGATGGCGGCGCTGGCGCTCGATCTGGTGTGGGGCTATACCGGCATCCTGTCGCTGGGCCACGGCGTGTTCTTCGCGCTGGGCGGCTATGCGCACGGCATGTATCTGATGCGCGCCATCGGCCGCGACGGCGTGTACCAGAGCGACCTTCCAGACTTCATGGTGTTCCTGAACTGGAAGGCCTATCCGTGGTACTGGTGGATGACCGAACACTTCTGGTTCGCCATGCTGCTGGTGGTGCTGGTGCCGGGATTGCTGGCCTTCGTGTTCGGTTACTTCGCCTTCCGTTCACGCATCAAGGGCGTGTACTTCTCGATCATCACGCAGGCCATGACCTTTGCCTTCATGCTGCTGTTCTTCCGCAACGACACCGGCTTCGGCGGCAACAACGGCTTCACCGACTTCAAGCGCATCCTCGGCTACACCATCACGGCGCCGTCGACCAAGGCGGTGCTGTACCTGGTGACGCTGGCCTTCCTGCTCGGTTCGCTGCTGCTGTGCCGTGCCATCGTGACGTCGAAGCTGGGCCGCGTGCTGCAGGGTGTACGCGATTCCGAGTCGCGGCTGATGTTCATCGGCTACAACCCGCTATGGTTCAAGCTGTTCGTGTGGACTTTGTCGGCGGTGTTGTGCGGCATTGCCGGCGCGCTGTATGTGCCGCAGGTCGGCATCATCAACCCGTCGGAAATGTCGCCGGCCAACTCGATTGAAATGGTGATCTGGGCGGCCGTCGGCGGACGCGGTTCGCTGCTCGGTCCGATCATCGGCGCGTTCACCGTCAATGGTCTCAAGAGCTGGTTCACCGCCGCCTTCCCGGACCTGTGGCTGTATGCGCTGGGACTGATCTTCATCCTGGTGACGCTGTTCCTGCCGCAAGGCATCCTGGGACTGATCAAGAAACTCAAGAAACAAGACCCTGCCAAGGAGGCCGCATGAGCGAAATGTATAACCGCGCAGCGCCGCAAGACAGCGTCGATAACGGTCAGCACGCCGACCACGGCACGTCCTACGCACGCATCAAGCCGGAAGGCGTAGACACCGCGCACGGCGCCATCCTGTACCTGGAAAACATCACGGTCTCGTTCGACGGTTTCAAGGCGATCAACAACCTGAACCTCGACATCTCGGTCGGCGAACTGCGCTGCATCATCGGGCCCAACGGCGCCGGCAAGACCACGATGATGGACGTCATCACCGGCAAGACGCGCCCGACTGCGGGCACGGCCTTCTTCGGCCAGAGCATCGACCTGACCAGGATGACCGAATACGAAATCGCCCACGCCGGCATCGGCCGCAAATTTCAGCGGCCGACGGTGTTCGAGCAGCATTCGGTGTTCGAGAATCTCGAGATGGCGATGAAGATGGACAAGCGCGTGAAGACGACCTTGTTCGCGCGCCTGAACTCGGAACAAATCGGCAAGATCGAAGAGATCCTCAAGCTGATCCGTCTGAACGGCCAGGAAAACCGCGTTGCCGGCCTGCTCTCGCACGGTCAGAAGCAGTGGCTGGAAATCGGCATGCTGTTGATGCAGGAGCCGCAATTGCTGCTGTTGGATGAACCGGTGGCCGGCATGTCCGACGCCGAGACCGTACGCACCGCCGAGCTGCTCAACGAGTTGCGCGGCAAGCATTCGATCATGGTGGTGGAGCATGACATGGGCTTCGTCGAAGAGATTGCGCAGGGCGGCAAGGTGACCGTGCTGCACGAAGGCTCGGTGCTGGCAGAAGGCACGATGCAGCAGGTGCAATCCGACGATCGCGTGATTGAAGTGTACTTGGGCCGCTGAACGCAAGCTGCTGAAACCAGGGACGAAAAGAATATGCTGCAAGTCAATCAACTGAATCAATATTACGGTGCCGCGCACACCCTGCGCGGCGTGTCGATCAACGTCGAAAAAGGCAAATGCTTGTCCCTGCTCGGCCGCAATGGCGTGGGCAAAACCACCTTGCTGAAATGCCTGATGGGCGTGTTGCCTGTTGCCGCCGGCAATGTGACATTCGAAGGCCGCGACATCACCAAACTCAAGCCGCATCAACGCGCTGCTTCAGGTATCGCTTACGTGCCGCAGGGCCGTGAAATCTTTGCGCGCCTGACCGTCGAAGAGAATCTGCTGATGGGCATGGCGACCAAATCCGGCCGCAAGGCGTCGAGCATCAAGGGCGAGGTCTACGAACTGTTCCCGGTGCTCAAGGAAATGCTGCACCGTCGCGGCGGCGATCTGTCGGGTGGACAGCAGCAGCAGCTGGCGATCGCCCGCGCGCTGCTGGCCGAACCGAAACTGATCATCCTCGACGAACCGACCGAAGGCATCCAGCCATCGATCATCAAGGATATCGGTCGCGTCATCAGCCTGCTGCGTCAACGCGGCGACATCGGCATTTTGCTGTGCGAACAGTACTTCGATTTTGCGCGCGAACTGGCCGACACCTTTGTCGTGATGTCGCGCGGCGAAGTGGTTGCTTCCGGCGTGCAGGCGGAGATGGATAACGAGGACGTCAAGAAGCATCTGGCGGTGTAAGCGTTTGGTTACGTACGCCGTGTTGCCGGATTATCAAGTCCTGAAAGATGTTCGCGGCGTGCGTTTTGCTTACAGGTCTGCTATAAACGAACGTCCACGCCGCCGCTCCATCCCCAAGTCGCACAATCAGAACATTGCATGAAACGCATCATCGATCCTGCCGCCCCCGTCACGGAATCGTGCCAGACCGCCGAGGGTTCCGCCACGTCGGCCGGGGCTGACGCGCCTGCTTCACGCCATCAGCAGGCGCGGCTGACGCTGGGCTTCGCTGACGACGCCGGCACCACGCGCATGATCGAACGCAGCCACTTCGGTCCCTTGCGTGTGCAGAAGCCGCTGTACCCCGAACATCCAGCCGTCTGCCACGCCGTCATCGTGCATCCGCCGGGCGGCATCCTCGGCGGCGACGTGCTGAACATTACTGCGCATGTCGGCGACAACGCGCATGCGCTGCTGACCACGCCGGGCGCCGGCAAGTGGTATCGCGCCAACGGCTTCGTCTCGCAGCAGCAGGTGTCGCTGACGGCGACCGCCGGCGCGGCGCTGGAATGGCTGCCGCAGGAAACCATCTTCTTCAACGACGCCGACGTGCGCATGGAACATCAGGTTGAGCTGGCAGCCGATGCGACCTACATCGGCGGCGAAATCCTGTGCTTCGGCCGCACCGCGTCGGGCGAATCGTTCACCCATGGTCGCGTCAGCCAGCGCACCAGCGTTCGTCGCGGCGGCAAGCTGGTCTGGTTTGAACAAGGTGCTCTGCGCGCGAACACGTCGTCGATGACGAGTCCTTTGGCGCTGGCCGGTCATACGGTAAGCGCCACGCTGATTGCGGTGGGACTGCCGATCAATGCCGCCTTCCTCGGCGAGTTGCGCGAGCAGACCAGCGCGCTGGCGCAGGACGGCCGCAGCGGCGCAACGCAGATGAAACAGGTTTTGGTGCTGCGCTATCTGGGCAACTCCAGCCAGATGGCACGGCAGTGGCTGACGCATGCGTGGCAGCGCATCCGGCCGGAATTGATGCAGCGTGAAGCGATCGTGCCGCGCATCTGGAATACGTAGGCAGGCAATGAACAGAATCAAGGAGAACGTATGGAACTGACCCCGAGGGAAAAAGACAAGCTGCTGATTTTCACGGCGGCGCTGGTGGCTGAACGGCGCAAGGCGCGCGGCCTGAAACTGAATTATCCGGAAGCGGTGGCGCTGATCACCGCCGCCATCATGGAAGGCGCGCGCGACGGCCGTACGGTCGCCGAGCTGATGTCGGAAGGCACCAAAATCCTGACCCGTGCCGACGTCATGGATGGCGTGGCGGAGATGATCCCCGATATCCAGGTCGAGGCGACCTTCCCGGACGGCAGCAAGCTCGTCACGGTTCATCATCCCATTCCTTAAGGAGCATCGACATGATTCCAGGAGAGATGCTGGTTGAGCCGGGCGACATCGAACTCAACGTCGGCCGCCGCACCGCAAGCGTGACCGTCGCCAACAGCGGCGATCGTCCGATCCAGGTCGGATCGCATTTTCACTTTTTCGAAACCAATCCTGCGCTGAAATTCGAGCGCCAGATCGGCTACGGCATGCGCCTGAACATCGCCGCCGGCACCGCGGTCCGCTTCGAGCCGGGCCAGGAGCGCACGGTGGAACTGGTGGCGCTGGCCGGTGACCGCAAGGTCTATGGTTTCAACGCCAAGGTGATGGGCGCACTCGACAAGAAGGGAAGCAAATCATGAGCAAGATTTCTCGTCAGGCTTATGCCGAGATGTTCGGCCCCACAGTCGGCGACCGTTTGCGCCTGGCCGATACTGAACTCTTCATCGAGGTCGAGAAGGATTTCACGACCTACGGCGAAGAAGTCAAGTTCGGCGGCGGCAAAGTGATCCGCGACGGCATGGGCCAATCGCAGCGCAATTACAAGGACGTCATGGATACCGTGATCACCAATGCGGTGATCGTCGACCACTGGGGCATCGTCAAGGCCGACATCGGCCTGAAGGGCGGCAAAATCGCCGCCATCGGCAAGGCCGGCAATCCGGACATCCAGCCCGACGTCACCATGGCCATCGGCGGCGCTACCGAAATCATCGCCGGTGAAGGCATGATCGTCACGGCCGGCGGCGTCGACACGCACATCCATTTCATCTGCCCGCAGCAAATCGAAGAAGCGCTAATGAGCGGCGTCACCACCATGATCGGCGGCGGCACAGGGCCGGCGGTCGGCACCGCGGCGACGACGTGTACACCCGGTCCGTGGCACATCCATTCGATGCTGTCGGCGGCGGATGCATTCCCGATGAATCTCGGCTTCCTCGGCAAGGGCAACGTCAGCCTGCCGACGCCGCTGGAAGAACAGGTCCACGCCGGCGCCATCGGCCTGAAACTACATGAAGACTGGGGCTCGACGCCGGCGGCGATCGATAACTGCCTGTCGGTGGCGGATCGCCTCGACGTGCAGGTGGCGATCCACAGCGACACGCTCAATGAAGGCGGCTTCCTTGAACATACGCTGGCAGCATTCAAGGATCGCACCATCCACACCTTCCATACCGAAGGCGCGGGCGGCGGTCATGCACCGGACATCATTGCCGCCGTCGGCGAAGCCAACGTGCTGCCGTCGTCGACCAATCCGACACGTCCCTACACCGTCAATACGCTGGACGAACATCTGGACATGCTGATGGTCTGCCATCACCTGGATCCGGCGATTGCCGAAGACATTGCCTTCGCCGAATCGCGCATCCGTCGCGAGACGATTGCCGCCGAAGATATCCTGCACGACATCGGCGCGATCTCGATGATGTCGTCCGACTCACAGGCCATGGGCCGCGTCGGCGAAGTGATCATGCGCACCTGGCAGACTGCGCACAAGATGAAGACGCAGCGCGGTTCGCTGGCGCAAGATCCATCGCGTCATGACAATTTCCGCGTCAAGCGCTACATCGCGAAATACACCATCAACCCGGCGATCACGCATGGCATTTCGCATGTGGTCGGTTCGCTGGAAGTGGGCAAAGTCGCCGACATTGTGTTGTGGAAGCCGGCCTTCTTCGGCGTCAAACCGTCGATGATCCTCAAGAGCGGCATGATCGCCGCGGCGCAGATGGGCGACCCGAACGCATCGATCCCGACGCCGCAGCCGGTGCATTACCGCATGATGTTCGGCGCGTATGGCGGCGGCTTGAAGACCTCGATGACCTTCGTCTCGCAGTCGGCCTTCGACGCCGGCATCGGCGACATGCTCAAGCTCAACAAGCCGGTGGTGCCGGTCAAGGGCATGCGTAGTCTGCGCAAGCGCGACATGATCCACAATGGCGCCACGCCGAAGATGGAAGTCGATTCCGAGACCTATGAGGTGCGGGCCGACGGTGAATTGCTGGTGTGCGAGCCTGCCAAGGTGCTGCCGCTGGCGCAACGTTATTTCCTGTTCTAGAAAATTATCATGCTGACCCTGAACACCAAGATCGAACACGCCGAGAAGATCGACGGCGAATTGCTGTTGCCTTATGACCAGCGCGAGAAGAGTCGCCTGCGCGCCACGCTGCAGTCGGGCGAGGACGTCGCAGTCTTCACTGTGCGCGGTACGGTGCTACGCAACGGCGACCTGCTGCGTGGCGATGACGGCCGCGTGGTACGCATCAATGCTGCCGATGAAGCGACTTATCGCGTCGAAGCAAGTTCGCCGCATCAGCTGTTGCGTTGCGCTTTCCATCTCGGCAATCGTCACACGCAGGCGCAAGTTGGCGAAGGCTTCCTGCGTATCCGCAAGGATCCGGTGCTGAAGGAAATGCTGGAAGGACTGGGCGCCCTGGTGGTTGAAGAGGAAGCCGCGTTCGAGCCGGAATCCGGCGCCTACGGCGGCGGTCATCACCATCACGGTGACGACCATCATCATCCGCTGGCGCCGATTCCGGTGCGCCAAAAGATTCATCGCCCCGGCGACAAGTCCTGACGTTGACCCCAGGATCGTCCATGCAAGCACAGGCCCTGCTCCATTTGCTCCAGCTGACCAGTCCGTCGCTGCCGATCGGCGCGTACAGCTATTCGCAGGGACTGGAAGCAGCAATTGAAAACGGCACGGTGAAGAATGAAACCGGTGCGCGCGCCTGGATTATCGATTCGCTGCATGAAGTCGTTGCACGGTTTGAAGCACCGATCCTGTGGCGTCTGTTGCAAGCCTTTTCTGATCGCGATGCCGATGCTGTCGCCATGTGGAATGAACGTTTCATCGCAGCGCGGGATACCGCCGAGTTTCGTGCGGAGACGATACAGATGGGATATTCGCTGAGCAAACTGGCGATCGATCTGAAGATCGGCGACGCGTCTTTGCTTGAACTGATGCAGGCGCAGGGCGAGGTGCCGCTGCCGACTGCATTGGCTTATGCTGCAGTGGCGCTGAATGTTCCGCACGACGCGGCGTTGCTTGGCATGCTGTTCGCCTGGGCGGAGAACCAGGTGCTGGTTTGCGTCAAGTCGGTGCCCCTCGGCCAGGTTGCCGGACAGCGTTTGTTGCTGTCGTTGCAGCCGGAACTGGAAGCTGCGGCGAAGACGGCGCAGGAACTGGCCGATGACGAATTGTCGAACTGGTCGCCCGGCTTGTCGCTGCTGTCGATGCAGCATGAAGTGCAGTACAGCCGTTTGTATCGTTCCTAATATTGTTGCCGGATCTGACGACCAGGTCAGTCCGAATTTTTATAGAATCCGTTTTTGATCGAGATAACCATGAACAATCCATCTTCCCCCAATCCATTGCGCGTAGGCATCGGCGGCCCGGTCGGTTCCGGCAAGACGGCGCTGTGCGAAATGCTGTGCAAGCGCATGCGCGATCATTACGACATGGCTGTCATCACCAATGACATTTATACCAAGGAAGACATGGAAATCCTGCTGCGCGCCGACGCGTTGCCGGCCGAACGCCTGATGGGCGTGGAAACCGGCGGTTGTCCGCATACGGCGATCCGCGAAGACGCCTCGATCAACCTGGAAGCGATCGCGCGCATGAATGCAGATTTCCCGGATCTGGACCTGATACTGGTAGAATCCGGCGGCGACAATCTGGCGGCGACGTTCAGCCCCGAGTTGTCGGATCTGACCATTTACGTGATCGACGTCGCCGGCGGTGAGAAGATTCCGCGCAAGGGCGGCCCGGGCATCACGCGTTCGGATCTGCTGATCATCAACAAGACAGACCTGGCACCGTATGTCGGCGCCAATCTGGACATCATGGCCCAGGATGCCAAGCGCATGCGCGGCGACCGGCCGTTTGTGTTTACCAACCTGCGCAGCGGTGACGGTGTCGAGACGGTGATTGAATATATCCGCAAGCAAGGCTTGCTGGATGAGAAGAAGTGAAGCTGGAGGCAGGTTGCCGTCCTGGTTTGTTTGGCGCATGAGCGCATTCGCAAGATTTATCCGAAGGAGAAAAACATGTTTCGTATTTCCAGCAAGACTGCCGTGCGTGCAAGCGCACTGACCATTGCGGCCCTGGCCAGCACCAGCGTGTTGGCTCACCCCGGCCATCCCGATTCACTGATGTCCGCATCGATGAGTTTCGGCGCCGGCTTCAGCCATCCATTCTCCGGTGTGGATCACTTGCTGGCGATGCTGGCGGTTGGCCTGTGGGCGGCGCAAAACAAGCGTTCCGCAATGTGGGTCTTGCCGCTGGCGTTCCCGTTGATGATGGTGGTTGGCGCGCTGCTGGCGTTTGCCGGCCTGAGCATTCCCGTCGCTGAAACCGGGATCGCCGCTTCCGTCGCGGTGCTCGGCTTGCTGATCGCATTTGCCGTACGCATGCCTTTGTGGGGAAGCACTGTTGTCGTGTCCTTGTTCGCTGTGTTCCACGGCTATGCGCACGGCAGCGAATTGCCGCACGGTTCGTCGGCCGCGTTGTACGGTATCGGATTCGTGTTGGCGACTGCTTTGCTGCATGCGGCAGGTTTGGGGATTGGCTTGTTCGCCGGCAAGCAGATGGCCGACAAGGTCGTTCGCATTGGCGGCTTCGGTATTGCTGCAGTTGGTGCTTATTTGTTGGCGGCTGGTTGATTGATGTAATGGATGTTGGTATGGCATTCCAGGATGCCGGCGCCACCAGGTAGCATGAAGAAGGGCCGCGTTAAGACGTGGCCCTTTTTGTTTGTGGAGAAAAATGCCCTGCCCCCCTCCGCGACGGCGCCTATGCAAAGCAGGTAACTCGATCGGGATGTTTTTGCGCCTCTTGGGGTTGTCACACCTTTTCTTCCGATAACTCAACTTCCTGCATTAGCTGATTAACACCCGCCATCGGTAAGTATTTTTTCTTTTCTTATGTATAGATGCACATGGGCTGATATGGCATTTGGCGGACAATGAGCTCTCGCAAAAGAGCCGGCGACGGGGTGGGCATCGACAGCGTGAATTAAAAAGACCGGTCATTGACCGTTTTTTAAGTCTGCAGGAAATGGCGAATGGATTCTTTGGTGAGTTTTGAGTAGCGAATTGCTGTTGGCTTATGGGCGCATCGAAGCCAGATCAGATCTGTCCCATCTGCTTGAAGAAGATAATTTATCCATTCATTTTGGCGAATTGCGGAGGTGAGCAATTGAAATCATGCGTGGTGGTGATGATCTGTCTGAGTTATTGCGGATGGTGGTGTTCCCGAGAGAGGCAATGAGGTAGTACAAGTGCATTGAGGGTGAAATTGATGCTCGTGCGCAGAATGGATATCGGTGTGAGGCTGAAGCGAGAGGGGTTAAGAGGAGTAAGGCAGGAATTTTCGGGCGATGAAGGCGCCGATTGGATCTGAACTGAGAGGATGTTCAGGGAGTGCTGGCCGGGGATTGGCCTAGGCGGGGGTAAAACGAGGATAAACCGGGAGGAATCAGGAACGAAGAGCGTGAGGATTGGGGGGGTTATTACGGATGAAACGGACAGCAAAAAGCCCCACACCTGATGGTATGGGGCTTAAGCTTAATTAATAGCCTGACGATGACCTACTTTCACACTGGTTGCAGCACTATCATCGGCGCGAAGTCGTTTCACGGTCCTGTTCGGGATGGGAAGGGGTGGTACCAACTTGCTATAGTCATCAGGCATAACTTGTAGTGTTGTCTGGGTCCAATTGAAGCTAGGATGGCCAAACAACGCAATCTGGGAAGAAGTAAATATATTGTTGGGTGTGATGCACATTGGCAAACACTGTAAAACTCTAAAGCTATAACAGCTAATGTTATAGGGACAAGCCGCACGGGCAATTAGTATCAGTTAGCTTAACGCATTACTGCGCTTCCACACCTGACCTATCAACGTCCTGGTCTCGAACGACCCTTTAGGGGGGTTAAACCCCCGGGAAGTCTCATCTCAAGGCGAGTTTCCCGCTTAGATGCTTTCAGCGGTTATCTCTTCCGAACTTAGCTACTCGGCAATGCCACTGGCGTGACAACCGATACACCAGAGGTTCGTCCACTCCGGTCCTCTCGTACTAGGAGCAGCCCCCTTCAAACTTCCAACGCCCACGGCAGATAGGGACCAAACTGTCTCACGACGTTTTAAACCCAGCTCACGTACCACTTTAAATGGCGAACAGCCATACCCTTGGGACCGGCTACAGCCCCAGGATGTGATGAGCC
>Ga0209437_100375_pt1 | contig 45686 bp, 36 predicted proteins | sample AraplaL_Cvi_mTSA_FD_184266 | JGI IMG/M metagenome (GOLD analysis project Ga0209437, IMG submission 184266) | Arabidopsis root microbial communities from the University of North Carolina, USA - plate scrape CL_Cvi_mTSA (SPAdes) (version 2) | ecosystem: Host-associated > Plants > Roots > Endosphere...
CGACATCATTGCCAAATGATACCGTAATTCTGACAACATCCTGTGGCAAGTTCCGCTTCAACGATGTGGATTATGGTACGGTTGGAGACACGGGTATCCCGCGTTATATCGATCTGGGTCAATGCAACAATTCCGGTTCTACGGTGAAAATTGCATTGGCTTTGGCGGATGCTTTTGGCTGCACCGTCAACGAGTTACCTGTCAGCATCGTCCTCTCCTGGTTTGAGCAAAAAGCAGTTGCGATCCTGCTCGGCCTGTTCAGCCTCGGCATTCAGGACATTCGGATTGGACCGAAACCGCCTGAGTTCATATCGGAAGGGGTCCTGGATGTACTCGTGGATATGTTCGGGCTGAAGTTAATTACAACAGCAGAAGAAGATATGAATGCCATGTTGGCACTGTCATAAGTGGATAAAATGGAACATATAGAAGACGTGTTAGAGCCTGCGCTTGTGCAGGCTTTTTTGCTACGTAAACAATGTCATAGGTCAATATACCTTGTATAAATAAACATGTAATGTCAGGGAAATTAGTTTTTTTATCCTATTGAAGTTTTTTCGTGGAAATGTGTATATAGATAGAGGCAGATTGGATCATAACACATCACAAAACACGGGTTTACCGTAACATGAGGAGATTGTACATCATGCATGACAGACAGATTGAAGATTGGTTGAAACTCGCAGGTGGCAAGGAGAACATCAAGCTTGTAGAACATGATAAGGGTACAACGACGCTGGTACTGAAGGACAGCACACGATTGAACCTGTCGGTTCTTACCACCACAGATGATATGGCAGATATTCGGGTAACAGGTGAGCAGTGTCATCTGGCAATAAGAGATGAATCTTTACTTATCTACAATACGTTACTGGGTGTGGGTATTGGGGAATCGACAGGGGCAGTTTTGCAGGAAGCAGGACATGCGAAGAAGAACAGATTCTCGATCTTACATTTTGTATCCGATGTATTCATGCCCTTGATGCCTGTAATTCTCGGAGCCGCTGTTATTAAAATTATAGTCGCCATTATTGCGTTAATGGATACGTACAGTTCTGCGGATTCTTCTGCTTTGATGGATAGCCAGACCTTTACGATATTCAGGATCATTGGAGACAGTGTATTTTATGTACTGCCTGTATTGGTAGCAATCAGCACAGCGTATCGGCTGAAGAGCAACATCTATGTTGCTGCATCTATTGGCGGACTCATGTTTTATCCGGAGATGACCATGCTGATGTCAGGGGAAAAAGAGGTTCATTTCCTGGGTATGACACTGGTGTCCCAGCCTGCTTTTTACTCTACGGCCATCTGGATCATTCTCACGATCTGTGCAGCGGCCTACCTGGAAAGAATCGTTGATCGATGGAGTCCAAAATTCGCCAAAGGCATGCTTGCTCCATTCCTGACGTTACTGATTGTTGTTCCATTAGTATTGATGATACTTGGTCCAGTTGGAACCTGGATGGATGAATATCTGCCGGAAGCATTGGATTCACTAGTAGCTAATGCTCCAGTGATATCGGTGATGTTACTGGGGGCAGTCTTCTCCCTGATGATTATTATGGGGTTACACTACTGGATGCTTGCCATCATCATGAATGATATGCTCATGAATGGTTCCTCCATGGTGATTCCTGCTATGTTAGTGGCGATTGTAGGACAAGCCGGGGCCGCGCTCGCAACCGCTTTGCGTTCGAAAGAGTCAGCTTCCAGAAGAGTTGCTTTCTGGGCAACGGGAACAGCCCTCCTTGGAGTGGTAGAGCCTGCATTGTATGCAGTCAACATGAGAAAGAGATCCTCCTTCTATGCGACATTGCTGGGTGGAGCTGCGGGTGGACTGTATTTCGGTTTGTTATCTGTCAAGGCTTTCGCTATCGTTGGGAATCCGAGCTTGGTCAGCCTCCCGCTCTTCAGCGAAGAGGGTAGCCTGAATCTGTTACACACTTGCATCGGTGTAGTCATTTCTCTCGGTGTCTCAGGTGGACTGACGTATTGGATGGCAGGAAGAAAACTGAAACAGGGATAGACCTCGCCAAAAGCTAATTTTGAGTAAGACGTAGAAACGTAGTATTGAAGGAGTAGAAAGAGTAGAAAGAGTAGTGTTGCCGTTGTAAGAATGAGCTTGTACCTGATGGTACGGGCTTTTTTTATCCCAATGATATACGTAAGTTATGCATCATAGCTGTTCCACCATTCTATCATGCCATAAGTTGTTGGATATGTAGATGTCATGTATTTTGATATAGTGAACCGTATAAATCAGGATGATTCATCTTTTAGAAAGGATAACGATATGTCTGACAACATGGAATGGATCGCTCAGTGGAAGTCAACAAAGGCATTAACCAATGCATGGATAACGAAAGGCGAACTGCACCACTTTCCCAGTCACACCTTGATATTTATTATTGATGGAAAAGCGATCTGGAATATGAATGGACACCGAGTTCACGTTTCCTTTGGAGAACTAATTGCGCTTGAAGAGAACTCCGTAATGGAGGTCATTGAAGGTGGCAACCTGGATCTGGCAGGCTGGCATGTTCAATTCGATACATATTCGGTGCTGCATAATAGACGGGAAGCTGAGAAATTCGAATGGCGGTTACCGTCCGGAGAGGCGTATCAGAAAGTGCAACTGTCCGGTGGAGCTCTGGCAAGTATCATTCAGCATTGGAGTGAATTGCATACAGAGGATCAGATTGCAGGAAGGGTTGGCCATCAGCATTTGTTATATGAGTTGTTAAGTAATCTATATCGGACACAGCCGGATAACGAGTTGAAGCCAGAACACGGTATACTTCGCTCCATTGACTACATGCAGCAGCATTATGATCAGGTGATTACACGTACGCAGTTAGCTCAGATTGCAGGTATTAGTCCTTGGCATTATTCCCGCAAATTTAGTGAACGATATGGTAGGCCACCTCTGGATTATCTGGCACACTACCGGATCTATCGCGCGCAGGAAGAACTTTTATTAACTACAGCAACCTCTCAGGATATTGCCAAGAAGTCTGGATTTGAAGATGCTCATTATTTCAGCCGGCGCTTCAAACAATTGACTGGCGTATCACCTAAAAATTATAGGCAGACGATGACGCAGCGAAAGATCGTGACATTGTCTCCCATTTGCGGTGAAATCATGATTCATCTGGGTGTCATTCCCCATGCCGTTGTGGTCACACCGATCCTGTTGTCTCCACATCACCGTGAACAATTTACTGCGCATGGAGTAGAGATGCTGGAGGTAACACAGTATGAGGTGGAGATAGATCTTGTTCGGCAAATTCAACCGGAGATGTTGATTGGAAATGTATTGACGGAAGAGGTCAAAAAAGAGCTGCGCACAATTGCACCGATTCTAACCGGCCTTCATCAAGATGTGGAACCAATGCTCGATCAATTGGCAGGCTGGTTTCTCAAAGAAGAAGAGGCCCATAGACTGCATCAGCAGATGAAACACGAGGTCAGTGTAGCGAAGCGACAGTTGCAACCCATCATTCAATCCGCATCCACAGTCATGCTGCTGAGGGTAGAAGCATTTGGTTATCGATATCTGGGTGGGCATTCCCACGGGGTATCACAATTGTTATATGAACAGCTTGGATTAGCGCTGCCGCAAGCACTGGATTCAGGTGCAGCCTGGTTTAATCCTTGTTCGCTTGAACTGCTCACACAAGCCAATCCCGACTACCTCTTTGTAGAGAAGCGGATTATGCAGCACTTCAGTGCTGAAGAGAATATGAGGAAACTATGGGATAGTCCGCAATGGAATGACCTGAAGGCTGTGAAAAATAATCGGGTATTATACGTGGATACTAACCTGTGGGTGGACGGTCACGGAATTACGGGACATGCATTGATTCTAGATCAGATTATTCGCCATCTTACGTAATCTCATCATGAGAGAGCACAATAATCCAACTGAATACGCACGATATGCTATGGAAGCGGCACTTCTTATTTGATACTATTTGATAATAATTATCATTATCAATATGCATAAGGGGCGAAGTATATCATGTCACGAAGATTGAAAGGGTTAGCCATCATGCTGTTGGTGGTCTGTATGATGCTGGCCGCATGTTCCGGTGGAACTACTGAAGAGAACGCTACAGCTGGAACAGCTGGTACTACAACTGAAGGAGCAGCGAGTACAACAGAGGATGCAGAGGATGCAGAGGATGCGAGCGGAACTAAAGTGGTTCAGGATCAGTTTGGAGAAGTTACGATTCCTGCCAATCCTCAAAATTTAATTGTGTTTGATTCGATCTATGCCGAGTATCTGATTGAGATGGGGGTTACACCCCAAATGGTTTTGTTAACTCCCGAAGTTGAAGCGGAATACCGTCCTGCTTATTTTAAAGAACATGGCGTTCAGGTCATCGAAGTGGAGCAATACCAATATAACTATGAGCAGTTGCTGGCGCTGTCACCGGATATGATCCTTACAGCGGGGGAAGGTATGGAACAGGGCGTATATGACGAGTTGTCCAAAATTGCTCCAACGGTGGCGTTGGATGCGAACAGTGAAATGAAACGTGCCATGCCGAAGCTGGCAGCCCTATTCGACAAGACCGAGGAATCTGCCAAAGTACTGGCTGAATTCGACGAGAAAGCCACACAAGCGAAAGAGAAAATTGCGGCAGTCCTGGGAGACAAGACCGTATTGGTTCTACGGGTGGAGCATAATCGTTACCGTTTCATGGGTCCCAAAGGAGGAAGCAGCAGTGTTTTCTTCTATGATATCCTGGGTCTGAATAGCCCAGAAGCTATCAAAGACTCTACAGATTGGTTTAGCCAGTTCTCACTGGAATTCTTGCCTGAGATGAATCCGGATTATATTTTCCTAGAAGACAGAACCCTCGTAGGTTATGACACGAAGAAATCTATGGAAGATCTGAAAGCAAGCCAGGTGTGGTCGAATCTGGAGGCTGTGAAGAATGATCATGTCTTTCCATTGAAAACAAGTCAATTCGTATCCGGTGTGGGTCCGATTGGCTCTGTAAAACTGATGGACTACGTTGTTGAAAGGTTGGTGCCTTAAATGACGAAGGAGACACACATGGATATCTACGATATTACGATCATTGGTGGTGGGCCTGCTGGCATGTATGCCTCATTTTACAGTGGCATGAGAGCCATGCGTACCAAGATCATTGAAGCCAAGCAGGAACTGGGTGGATTCATGCGTACGTATCCGGAGAAGCTGATCTGGGATGTGGGCGGGGTTGATCCGATACGCTGCGAGAAGCTGATTGATTCACTGGAAAGACAAGCGAGAACGTTCGATCCAACGATTGTGTTTGGGCAGGAGATAGCCGAGCTTGAACGACATGAGGATGGTGTATTTGAACTCATCTCCAAGACAGGCGAGCATCACTACACACGTACCATTCTGTTATGTGCGGGCAGAGGCATGACCCAGGTGCAAAAGCTGGATATCGAGGGTGCCAATCGGTATGAGCTGACGAATCTGCATTATACGATAACCGATCTGTCCCGATTTGCCGGGAAGCGTGTTCTGATCTCGGGTGGCGGCGATTCCGCAGTCGACTGGGCGAATGAACTGGGCAAGATAGCAAGTGAAGTTACGGTAGTACACAGACGCCATGAATTCACCGGACACGAGTCACCTGTTGCCCAGATGAAAGCTCAATCCACAGTCATGACACCATATAGCATCTCTCGCTTATACGGTACAGGTGACCAAATCGATCGGGTCGAGTTGGTCCATGTAGAAACCGATGAGATCATGCATGTTGAGGTGGATGAAGTCGTCGTAAGCCATGGGTATGATCGTGATTTTGGCAACCTCGTGCAATGGGGACTGGCGCGTGAAGACTACGGTGTATCCGTTGATCAGCGTATGCGTACCAATATTCCAGGCATATTCGGTGCAGGTGATTTCATCACCTATGGAAGCAAAGTCAGGCTAATTGCAGGTGCATTTAACGATGCGGTGCTCGCAGTCAACAGTGCCAAGATGTATCTTGAGCCTGCTGCTTCCGATATGGCAGGTGTATCTTCTCACAATGCACGATTCTATGAAAAAAATAAAGAACTATTGTAAAATAAGAAGAACCTGTGTGAAAGGGATAAGCATAGTAAAAGCCAGTCAAACATCGAGATTATCTCGTGTGTTCGACTGGCTTTTTTTAATAGTAAAGTAACCATGTCTTCCCTGTTATGCTTGTCCCGCTACAAGGGATGTTATCTTACTTTTTATGACTTTTTTATCTGCATTTTATATTGAAAATTGGTCTATGCATTCATGTTGTAGACCGGATTCAAAGACCAATTTTCTCATTATGGGCACTATAATTTTCTAATTTATAGTTAATAGTCTATGCCCCTCGTGATGGATACACATAGTATGGGGAGAAATATCACGGAGGTGAGTTCATTGTTAAATCGTCATGGAAAACGCATTTGTAGACGTAAATTTAAACATAGCATGCATTGTCGCGTTAAGGTTAAGGTGGTAAAGGTTAGACCTAAGGTTGTTGTTAATGCACCGCAAGGCGCTCAAGGAATTTCTGGACCAGTAGGACCGATAGGTCCAAAAGGGGCAACTGGCGCTCAAGGGATACCGGGACCACAAGGACTGCAAGGGATTCCGGGTATACAAGGGCCAGTCGGGCCAGCAGGGGCGCTCGGAGCAGTGGGTCCAGTAGGTACAGTAGGTCCAGTAGGCCCAGTAGGCCCAGTAGGTCCAGCAGGAGCAACAGGAGCAACAGGAGCAACAGGAGCAACAGGAGCAACAGGTCCGGCCGGTCCAGTTGGGGCTGGAATATCCGATTTCCTAAGTGTTTTCCGAGCAGATCCTGGCACAGGCACAGACACAGTACCTGGCAACTCACCCATAACTCTAACCGGGGTTTTGGCTAATGTTGGAGGTGCATTCACATTCGTGCCGCCGTCCTCCACGATAACAATCAATGAAACAGGAAGTTACTTGATCTCTTTTAGCATTCATAATCAGGGCGATGCAGATTTCAACCTCACGGTAAATGGAACGCCCATAACACCTGTGCCTTTCACAGGTAATGGAGGAGGACCTATATCTGCTGAAGTTATTGTTACGGTAACAACGGTTCCGACGACGATCCAGCTGGTAAATGCGAATGCAACTCCTGCACAGTTGCATAACAATCTAAATACCACTATGACCATTCTAAAACTGACTCCTTAATTCCGATTCTCAATATAGTGTATGTAAGCATTAAAATAAGGTTTATGTCTTTTATCCAGTCAATAAGTCTTTTTATTCAAAAAAATAGTCTGATTTATCGGGGGCTTGAGAGTAGTTGGACGATGACATTAAAGGACATCGCCGCTACTCTCTCCGTTTTCGAAGCTAAGCCCCCAAAGTCTGGGTAAAAGAATCATGGTGCTAGTAGCTACCGAAGGTATGGGGGCACTAAGATTACGACTGTCTTTATGTTCAAGTTGGACAAGATACTTAAGCAAGAGGATAGTTACTTTACAGCTCTGCATAAGGACGGATACGACTTTTTCATCCAAATTGATGAGGATGGCATTTGGATGGAATGTTTGAAGAGTATGTCTTTGGTTATGGGGCACTGTACTTGCTTGCCAATTCAGTGAAGGTAGATGGACAGATCCCATCGCCGGATTTTGGCAGTACTCGTAGATTGAAAATAAAACCAACATAAGTTGTCCATGTTGTTGATTAACATCTGGTGAATAAACAGATCCATACTTAGCTATCGGTTATCCCACAAAAGCCTGTCCATTTGCTGATTGAAAGAGCTTTCATTTCATCCGTATACTAAAGGTGTTAGCAGGTTGGGTGTCATAATGAGGCATTCATTGTAATAGGAAAGGATGATATGGAATGGGCAGATTAACTGGAAAAGTTGCAATTATAACTGGAGCCGCAAGTGGCATGGGATTGGCAGGTATTCAATTATTTGCAAGAGAAGGAGCCAAGGTAGTGGCTACCGATGTGGCAATCGAAGCTTTGGAGGAACAGGTTAAACAGATTGTAGCTGGTGGCGGGGAAGCCATTGCGTTGAAGCTGGATGTGTCCAGTCCAGAGTCATGGAACGCTGTTGTGGAAGAAACCGTATCGAAATACGGCAAAATAGATATTCTGGTCAACAATGCTGGAATTCATATGGCCAAAGGCATTTTGGAAGCTGAGCTAGAGGATTGGGACAAGGTTATGTCCATTAATGGAACAGGTGTATGGCTCGGAATGAAGGCAGTTATTCCTTATATGCAGAAGAATGGACAAGGTTCCATCGTTAATACCTCTTCCATTGCAGCGATCATTGGTGGAATTGCGGATGCCCAGGGCGCCGCTTATAGTGCTTCCAAGGGATCTGTGCGTTCATTGACCAAACACGGGGCACAATGGTTTGCCAAAGACAATATTCGTGTGAACTCCGTACATCCGGGTGCTGTGTTTACAGGTATGGTGGAGAAAGCAGGCATCAAATCCCAGGTAGAGATGGGGGAGCATTACAAAAATCTTGCACCACTGCCTCCACATGCTGGTGAATCTATGGATATCGCTTACGCCTACCTGTTTCTGGCATCCGATGAATCCAAATTCATTACAGGTGTTGAGTTGCCTGTAGATGGTGGCTGGATCAGCAACTAATTAAAGTAAAATTTTCGACATAATAAAGAGGTACTGTATTTCAAGCTTCAAGGGAGACAGTACCTCTTTTTAAGATCAGATACCACAACAGAGTTATGGCGTAACATTATCTTGAAGGACTCGTTGCAGAATGGAGATTAGACCGATAAATCTCTTGGGATCGGTTCATGCGTGTAAATTCCAACAGTTGTTCCGCCATATAGGAGGCACTGTATTTGAAGTTGCTTTGCACCCAACCCGTAATTAAACCAAGAACGGCATTAGCCTGATAACAGGCGAGAAGTTCTTTATCCAACCGTGGATCAGGCGACAGATCGGTTACATCCTCCAGATACAAGTTCTTAAGTGTTACATAGAGTGTATCCCTGAAATCCAGTAGCACGTTAGAATGAACCAATATTGTATAGAAGGAGGCATGAGCCAGCACATGGTCGAAAATTTGAATTGCTGAGGCATTAAGGTCCTTAATATCGAAATCTCGGAAATGCTGATAGGGTGCTCGATAGGCTGATTTTAGATCGTCAATCACGTCATTTAACAATTCATCAAACAGGTCTTCCTTGTATACATAATGTTTATAGAATGTGCTGCGATTCAGATCAGCGGATTTGACAATATCGGTGATAGTTATGCTGGCCAATGGTTTTCGGGACATCCATTCCAGAAGGGCTTTTTTCAGAGCCAGTTTGGATTTATGTACTCTTCGATCAGTGTCAGATACGGATGGAGACTTAAGCATATATACACAACCTCCCTTACTTATCAATGATACAGTGCACAGTCTGCAGATAACTCGTACTACAATACAAAAATGTGAATATATGGTGACTTTGGTGTCGTAAACTGTCCGTATCACTGTGTTCTCCCTTATAATAAACCAAAACGGACGAGGAGATGAACTCCAGATGAGAAAACAAATATGGATTATTGCAAGTGTTGCAATCGTCATTGTGATCGGAACCTACCTGTTTGCAAGCAATACGGGCAAAGAAGAGGCAGGTACAGCCAATGCGCCCAATATCAGAAAATTGGTGGAAGATATCAGTACAGGAAAAGAGACGCCGGAATCTGCTTCCATTAATGCCAAACAGTTAATCGTCACCGATCAAGATAAACATACGACTACATATGATTTGCCTGAAAAAGAATTCTTCCTTTCCATTGCACCCTATGTGGACCAGACCCATCCCTGTGCAATTCATAGCTTGACCGGTTGTCAGGGGGAAATGAGCAATAAGGAATTCAGCGTTACCATTCACGATTCTCAAGGCAACACGTTTATGAAAGATGAAGTGATTAAATCTGGTGCGAACGGATTTATGGACTTTTGGGTGCCAAGAGACAGAACCTATCTGATTCGGATTGTTCGAGATGGAAAGGTTGCAGAAACGCAATTGTCTACATACGAAAATGATAATACGTGCATCACTACGATGCAGTTGAGTTAATGCAAACAGACAGTAATCGGAGGGAAGGATGGCCGTTGAGCTATCCTTTTCCTTTTTTTATTTCATAAAAGAGTTGAAATAAGGTACTTTTCATTGACAAAAATTCATTCCTACGGCATAATCCAATAGTGATAATGATAATTGTTATCATATAAATACATACAAACAGGGGAGATCAAGATATGAAAAAAGGGTTAAATGCACTGTTGATCATGCTGGCATTTGTGCTGGTTTTGGCGGGTTGTGGTAAAACCACGACTACAACAGACACAAGTCAAGGTACTAATTCGGGCAGTGCTCCCGCTGAAGAGACAGCAGGTCCTGTTACCGTGAAGCATAAACGTGGAGAGCTTAAGCTGGACAAGCCAGCAGAACGTGTCGTTACGCTTGAATGGACATATACGGAAGATGTTGTTGCCCTGGGGGTTCAGCCAGTAGGTAATGCAGATAACGCTAACTATAAAGTGTGGGTAACATCCGAAGCAGCACTGGATGACAGTGTAACGGATATCGGTACACGCGGTGAGCCGAACCTGGAAGCTATTGCTGCATTGAAGCCGGATCTGATCATTGCTAACGCAGATAATAATAATGCCGTCTACGATCAGCTTAATGCTATCGCACCAACCATTGAATTCGATCCGTATGATGGCGATGGCTATAATTATGACAAAATGACAGAGATCTTTAATACCATTGCAACAGCTCTTGGTAAAGAAGACAAGGCTAAGCAAGTGCTTAGTGATCTCGATCAGCACTATGTAGAAGCCAAAGAAAAATTGGCAGCTGCGGGTAAAGAGAACTTCAACTTTGCATTGACTCAGGCATTCACGTATCAAAATGCAGTCAGCCTGCGTATGTTTACGGATAATTCGGTTGTTATCGGTACATTGGACAAAATTGGTCTGGTGAACGATTGGAAGCCGGACAAACTGGAAAACTACGGCTTCTCGACAGTAGGAATTGAGTCGTTGACCGCTGTTAAGGACAGTAACTTCATTTATATTACTCAACCAGACGATGACGTTTTTGGCACAGCCATGAAAGATAACTCGGTTTGGAACGGACTGAACTTCGTGAAGGACAAACGCACCTATCAACTGGCCAGCACCACATGGACTTTTGGTGGACCGATCTCCTCCAAAGTATTGGTTGACGGAGTTGTTGAGGCGATTACCAAATGAGTTCGGTTCAAAGATCCAAGCCAACGATGAATTGGCGCACAATAAGCATATATGGGGGCGGTTTGACCGCTCTCATCGTGCTTTTTTTTGTAAGTCTAATTTATGGAGAGGCATCCATTCCTTTGCATGTCGTTTGGGACTCGCTCACAGGCAGACAGGATTCATTAGAGCATAATATGGTCTGGGATTTGCGGATGCCGCGTACGGTGATTGGTATTCTTGCAGGCGGTGCATTGGCTGTTGCAGGCGCTTTGCTTCAGACGATTACGCGTAATCCACTGGCTGCTTCGGATACGCTGGGCATTAATGCAGGAGCGTACTTTGTGGTGGTGTTGGGAGCTATCGCTTTTCCGGGTTTGTTAAGTCAGTCTCCGTTTCTTTTCGCAGCTCTTGGTGGTTTACTGGCAGCGTTTGCAGCTTATTTCATGGGCGGCGGACGAACATCAAGCCCGGTTCGACTGGCATTGTCAGGTATGATTGTATCGATGGTGCTCGGTTCATTTACAAGTGCATTACATATATTTTTCTCCATGGAGACACAAGGGTTATTTCTCTGGGGCTCTGGAACACTTGTCCAGAATGACTGGAGTGGTGTATCTTATGCGTGGCCTTGGGTAATTGGCATCATCCTTCTAGCGTTACTCTTGTCCAGACAGTGGGATATGCTGGAGCTGGATGAATCAACGGCTTCTTCTTTGGGGCAAAAGGTTGGTTTGGCTCGTACGGGTGGTTTAATTCTCGCCGTATTGCTGGCTGCAGTCATCGTCAGTGTTATTGGACCGATTGGCTTCGTGGGATTGGTAGCACCCCATCTGGTGCGATTGAGTGGCGTACGTTCCAACCGATTACTGTTACCCGGTGTGTTTATATGGGGAGCAGCGCTCCTTGTTGGGGCAGACGTCCTTGCCAAGATGGTGCATAACTCCAGTATGGAGTTGCCAACAGGTGCTGTTATGGCGATCATTGGTGCACCGTGGCTCATCTGGCTTGTGCTCAAACGAATGAAGGCTGCGAATGGATCAGGCATGTCCACTTCAATGAGCACGGGAGCAACTTCACGTCGCTTTGCATTCGGCCCCGTGGCCGTCTTATTTTCAATCATTACTGTCGGACTTATTTTGCTCAGTACAATGTTTGGCGGGATGCGGATTCCACTGGCTGATCTGTTGCCGAGTCTGTTCCAGTCGGATGGACTGTTCTCCGCCTTGGTTCAGCTTCGGATTCCGCGTACCCTTGTTGCCGCTGGAGCGGGTGCAGCACTGGCTATTAGCGGCGTGCTGATTCAAATGGCGGTTCGGAACCCGCTGGCGGATGCTTCAATTGTGGGTGTCTCCTCTGGTGCAGGTCTCGGAGCGATGATGGTCATTATTTTATGGCCGGGTCTTCCAAGTTACTTGCTGCCGATTGCAGCAATCATCGGTGCTGCCATTGCCGCAGTAGTTGTGTTCTCACTTGCCTGGAAGAAAGGGCTGAACCCGTCTGCAGTGGTGTTGCTGGGGATCGCGATGTCTGCCATTGCCGGAGCAGGTATTCAAATCCTGATTGTACGAGGTGCGGTATACGGTAGCAGTGGATATATCTGGCTGACAGGCAGTACCTATGCTCGTACCTGGGATCAGGTGAGGGTTATCGGATTATTTTTGGTGATTCTGGTACCGGTGGCTTGGTGGCTGGCACGCAGATTCGAACTGCTGGTATTTGACGATAACAGTGCATCCGGACTTGGTCTGGGTGTACGTCGTACACGATTATTGGCCATGGCAGTTGGTGTTTTGCTTGCAGCAGGTGCTGTTGCTTGTGTAGGAACCGTCGGTTTTATCGGTTTGATTGCACCCCATATGGTACGGCTATTGACGGGGAATAAATTAAGACGATCCATGTTCCTATCCGCATTAGCGGGTGCAGTCATGCTGGTGCTCGCTGATACCATCGGCAGAACCGTCATGGCACCGACAGAGATTCCATCAGGTATACTCATTGCGATCATAGGAACACCGTACTTCCTGTATCTTATGTATCGTTCTAACTGGCGCAAGTCTGTATAAACGGTTGAAGAATGAAGCCTGCTCCCAGAGCAGGCTTTTGCTATCGATTGGCAACATTTAGCTACCAGCTTAGAATTCCGTTGAACTGATAACTGATGTTCATCGATAATGGTTTTTCGGACCCTGGAAGGCAAGGCACAACACAAGTAGCATCATCCAATGAATATCTGGTCCCGCACCAAATGATAAAATCCCCTCAGGTCTACAAGAAGCAGAGATCACGTTATCAAACGTGAAGCTTATACTCCTTGTAGAACATGAGGGGATTTATGGTTAAACTCATGATAACGTTGTTCCTGTTAGCTGGATATCAGTATCCCGCTGTGATTGACTGATTCCACAGCTTGCTGCAGTACTTCAACATCCTGAACAAGCGCGAATCGAACGTAACCTTCGCCAGAAGGACCAAAGGCACTGCCTGGGGTTGCAATGACACCCGCATGTGTGACCAGATCCATGGCAAATTGCTCCGAGCTGTCGTAGTGAGCCGGAATGCGGCTCCAGACAAACATGGTTGCTTCCGGTTTGGCAATAGGCCAACCGAGTTGGCTGAAGCCCTCACAGAGGATGTCTCTGCGCTGTTCATATATAGCTCTGACCCGTTCAACCTCGGATTGATCTCCGGTAATGGCAGCAATTGCTGCTTTTTGGATGGGCAGAAACATCCCGTAATCCATATTGGATTTTAGCTTTTTCAGCATGGAAACCATGGTTGTATTGCCCACACAGAAGCCGATTCGAGCTCCGGCCAGGCCATAGGTCTTGGATAAGGAATTGAATTCTACACCGACATCAATGGCGCCAGGGAACGCAAGGAAGCTTCCACAGGACATTCCGTCAAATACGAGTTCACTGTACGCATTATCGTGAAGCACGATAATATCATACTTCTTGGCAAAGGCTATCAGGTCAATATAGAACTGATCCGGTGCCATCGCGGTTGTCGGGTTGTTAGGATAGGAGACCAGCATGAATTTCGCTCGTTGGGCGATATCTTCCGGTATATCCTGAAGTTGAATAACATACCCGTTTTCTTCTTTTTGCGGCATATAATACAGTTCAGCACCTGCCAGTAGCGGTCCATCCGCGAAGACGGGATAGCAGGGGTCAGGGACCAGCACCAGATCACCTTCATCTACAATGGAGAGGGATATATGTGCAAGCCCTTCCTGTGAACCGAGCAAGGAACAGATCTGTGATGCCGGGTCCAATTCGACCTGATAGCGCTGCTTGTACCAATCGCTAGCAGCTTGCAGCAACTCACTCTGATCATTCACAGCATATATATAATTAGCCGGATCTGCTGCGGCCTCGCATAGTGCAGTGATGATATGCTGTGCAGGTGGGATATTCGGCGTACCCACACTGAGATCAATAACCGGCTGTCCGTTCTCCAGTCTGCGGCGCTTGATCTCCAGCAACCGGGTGAAAATTCCTTCGTTGAAATGATCCATTCGTTTGGCAAAGTTCATGATGATGATTCAGCCTCCAATCCTCTTCGTACACATATTCATTAATAATAAATGGACAGCGACGAAAAGAGAAGAGCAGGGGAAAGCTTGTGGATCATGACTTCACTTTAAACTGGCTCAATTCGTCTTGCAGTTTGCCAGATAGCTGGTTCAACTGTTTCGACAGATCAGCTACCTGTTCAATACTATCCAGCTGTTCCTGCGTGCTGGCGCTTACTTCTTCCGTCGATGCCGAGTTTTCCTCTGTGGTGGAAGAAATAATCTCCAGTGCCTGGAATATCTCATCTTTGTGTTTGTGTACATTGGAGGTATTGTTGGTAATCTGCATCATACGCTGCTGCAGATCTTTCAGGTCTCTGTTAATGCTGAAAAATACATGCTTGGTATCTTCCACGGATTTGGCATTTTCCTCCGCAATCTTCATACCGCGCATGGTATGTTCAACCGACAGGGTTGTTTTCTCTTCAATCACATTCACTTTTTTGTTGATTTCTTCTGTTGCCTGAGCGGTCTGTTCTGCAAGTTTGCGGACCTCTTCGGCAACAACGGCAAATCCTCTTCCATGTTCGCCAGCACGTGCGGCCTCAATGGAGGCATTCAAGGCGAGCAGGTTCGTCTGAGAGGCAATCTGTTTGACCGTATCCACAAAACTGGATATTTCATTCCGGCTCAGATCAATCTCCTGAATAATAGAGGACACCGCTTGGGTGGACTGATGATTTTCCTCCGACCATTTCGATAATTGTTCCACGACCGCAAGCCCTTGGCTGCTCTGATCGGCAGATGTCTGTACGACTGATCCCATAGCCTGTGCATCGGTGGCAATTTCATCGATCTGGCTGGACAACGAGCCTGTTTTGCGTAAGATATTTTCCGTTTCGATGGACTGATAATTCGTTGCATTGGCAATCTCGTTAATCGCTGTCGATGTGTCATTCATGGTCACAGCCGTTCGTGAGGAGATGGCTTGCAGATCATTCGACGACTGGTTCAGGATTTGCGCCGAACTGCCAACCATTTGCAGCATAGATTGAATTTTCTGTACCATAGAATTCAAGCCTGTGGCGATCTGTCCAATTTCATTATTGGATTTGATATCCAGTTTGACAGTGAGGTCACCTTGTTCAATCTGTTTGATCTTGGCCAGCAGCTGTGGTATGGAGCGTAACAGACGGCGAAGGGTAATGTAACAGATAATCACAAGCAGAAGGGTGGCTGCAGCAAAGCCGCCAAGCGTAATCCACGTGAACGTTTTTAATTCACCCAGTACTTCTTTCTCTGTTATCGTCAGACCAACGGACCATCCCGTATCCTTGCTGGTAGCGTAGCCGATATAACGACGTTCCCCATTGTCGTTCATAAGCTGTATGCCGTGTTCACCGGCAAGCATTTTCTTGCCGATCTCTCCCATGTCCCCCGTACTGTCCAGGATGTTCTCCTTCAGCACCTTCTCTTGATCAGGATGGTACAGAATTTCCCCGCTCTTGGACAGCAGCATGGAATAGCCCGTGCTACCAAGCGAATAACTCTCCATGATGGCTGGAATATCCTTGAACGCAATATCCGCTGCAGCGAAGCCGATCATGTTATTGTTGTCGTCTTTGATGGGATAAAAGATCCCCATAAGTACGTCGCCTGCTGCAACGTCAATGTACGGATCGGAGAAATACAGCCCGTCTGCACCGGTAACAGGCTTGTAGTATGGACGTGACTGGATATCAAAGTCCGGTGCAGAGACGACACCATCATTCTGAATCCAAAAACCTTTTCCATCCAGACCCGCGACCCAAGCATCGGCAAATGAAGGCTCTGCCTTAACAATTTCAGCCAGTGTCGCCTGTGTTTCAGCAGCGTAGGTTGAACTTGCCGCATCTGCTGCAGAGGTTGTTGTTTCTATGTATTGCTTAAATAATGTGTTCGTGGACATTTGTTTGACCAGCGCGCCCTTTTCTTTGAATAGCGCATCAAATTCACTAACAATGGCCTGTGTCTTAGTCTGGAGCATGGATTCCTGCTGCTTTACCAGAATGTTTCGTGTGCTTGCAAACATAAATGTTCCCAGCACGGAAAAGACGACTACGATGATGACGAGCAGCACAATGGACAACGTATTTGCCATACTGGATGTCCGTGCTCCCTTTTTACCCCACTTATTCAACATGTTCGACATATTCCATCTCCCCAGATGAGTAATAAAAAGCTCAAAACGCCTAAGTTATATGTCGGTATATCCTATAGTTTTATGTAGATTTCTGTCGAATAATCATGGAAGCAACGGGAAGGAAAGGGACATGAGAAAAATGAAAGGAAGGGTTGAAAAGAGGATAGGAATGAAAAAAAACAGGGTTAAGTGGTGGTTCATCCAGGTCATGTTGTTTATAATGGAATGAATTGGAATTATAGGGGTATAAAAAGGGGGATTATCTGTGAGTGAGGTATGGCATGCTTCGATACAGGGGGCTCCATGGAATGCCGAAAAGATGCACCAGGCGGTGCATCTGTTGCGCCGCAGAGCAACGGTTCATTTTCGTGTTGGCGCGGATACATACGAGGACCTTGCCGAGCTAGATGCTAAAGTGTTCTTTGCCCGGCCGGATCTAATTCTACACATATCGCATGTGGACCCTAAAGGGGTATATTCATCGGGATTTTTGGGGCGACTGGCCCAGTTAAAGCATGTGTCTGCCTTGCAGCTTGATCTTTCGCAGGCACAGGATTTGACGATTCTGGGTGCCATGGAGCAACTGCAGTTTCTAAGATTGAATTCACCTGCAAAGGCAACCCGGCTCAATTTTATTGAACATTACAGACAATTGACCTTTCTTGAACTGCGTGGCAAATTCAACGGGTTGACTTCCATTGCAGCATGCCTCCAATTGCATACGCTCATTCTGAACTGCACGGTCGAAAGTCTAGATGTGTTAGCAGAACTGCCCATGCTTCAATATCTGTCCCTGGATCATGGCGAGTTAAAAGGTGGACTGGATGTATTGACAGAGTCGACCATCTCGATGTTGAAGCTAAGCTCTGTTCGCAAGCTGACGAGTGTTCAGGGACTCGAACAGATGCATGGGCTGGAATATCTGCATCTGTCCTTGCCCAAGCTGGAGCAGTTATGTGACTTTTCCCATATGTCCTCTCTCAGACAGCTCGAACTGGACTATATGAAATCATTGCGGGATATCGAATATCTATGGACAGCCCGCATGTTGGAGGCCATTGAGCTGAAAGAAATCAATACTGCGCTCAAGGCGGATTCTTTTGCTGGACTGACCGGGCTGGAGCACTTGCGCCAAATCGATTTTCGTTTTATTGATGTTAATAAAGGACGGATTGCAGCTATGCGTGATCACCTGGCCAAGGCAGGAAAGTCTCATTTATTATATGAAAATATCCCTGAGCATGAACGCATGAATTCCATAGGTATTGCGCACTTGTCGCATGTATTAATGTAGACGGTCTTCAGTCCAGCGTATGTATACATAGCGACCCCGCACTGAACGAACCGGTTGTGCGGGCAGATGTCATTACTATTTAAGTGTTCTTATCCGTTAATGCGGGTATGTTGATCTCTTTCACACAGGCCGCTTTGGACAAGCTGATAATACATCGAACGATGGCGACCATGTCCTGCAGGGGAATACGGGTCCCGTCATACTCGGCGAGTGCACGTTCCATTCCGTCTTCATAAGGGATTGCTGCCGCCAGTTCGCCCGGGTTGATACATGTCACTGCGATGCGGTCCTCTCTCGTATGCTCTCTTAGAGCTTCCGTACCACCCCGTATGGCAAATTTGGAGGCGACAAATGAAACCTGGCTGTTGCCTGCATTGCTCAAACCGGCTGTTGAACCGATCAGGATGATCTTGCCTGCCTCTGACTGGCGAAGATGAGGCAGTAAAGCCTGTATACATACAATCGTTGAGGTCACATTCACATGAATTAGCTGACTGATATCTGCGGGTTCATCCCGATCAAACGTATAGTGCTCTTCAAATCCTTCCTTCTCCCAGATCCCCACGTTATAAATAAGCACATCCAACGTCTCGCCTTGAAGCTGGTTGGCAATATGCTCCGCGGCTTGAAGTTCGGAAAGATCGGCCTGAATCCATATTCGCTGGACGCCATCCTCCACGTTCAGACTTTCCGGCTTGCTGCGGGAGACCACCCAGACTTTATCACCGGACTGTGGCACGCCTCTAACGAATGCGTCACCCAATCCTTTGCTCGCCCCGAAGACAATCATATTTTTCATAAGGAACCCTCCTTGTTGAATAGAATGTAGTGAAATTACATTAATCTATATCTTACTACAGAGGTGATATATGGAACATGAAGTTTGAATGAGCTTTGCTTCATCCTTGGCAATGAAAAACCACCCCTGTCCCGCAGGGACGGGAGAGAGGTGTTTGAACAGATCATGATGACATTAATGGTAAAGTTTTAACTCGGCAATGGACCACCACCACTCGGGAGTGTCCGCGGTCAAAACCAGTTTAATGTATCGCGCCGTTTGTTTGGAGAACGTATGTGAGATGGCTGGGCCTGTTCCCAGGACTTCCGTAACCCCATTCCAGTGCTCGCCATCATCAGAAGTGAAGAGCTTGAAACTGCGAGCATAATCGTTACTACTGCTGCCCGAGTCCATGGTCAAGCGGCTGAAGCTCTGCTTGCTTCCCAGATCAATCTGGACCCATTGATTGGCAAGTTGACCAGTTGAAGAGGTCCAGCGTGAATTCAGATCGTCGTCCAGCATTGCCGCAACATCTTCAGAGGAGGAGGCAGTCGCTGTCCATGATGTTCGATCCAGTTCAGCAGGTAACAGATGATCCTGTTCCCCGGATATCCAAGGTGTCTGATCAGTGGTATAGACCTCTAATTCAGCTACGGACCACCAATGAGAATCAGTACCCGTCTGTACGACCTTAATATAACGTGCCTCTTGCGTTGCAAAGGGGATAGAAACCAGCGAATCTGATCCTTTACCCGAAGCCAGGGCATCTCCCCAATGCTCTCCATCCAGAGAAGTAAATACTTCATAACCGCGAGCAAAGTCTTCCCGGCTGTGCGCGCTGTCCAGCAAAATCCGGTTCACTGGCTGCGAGGCTCCCAGATCAATCTGAATCCATTCGCCACCGGTTTGAGTCTGACCGGAGGTCCAGCGGGTTTGGTCCGAGCCGTCGAGTATAGCCGCTGCATCATCTCCGGTGGAAGTGGTCACGGACCAGCCGTCTGGCAGCAACCGCTTTTGTTTGCCCGTCCCATTATGATGAATAAACATCTCGGAGATCGACCACCATTGATCGGAATCCCCGATCTGTACCACCTTCACATAACGTGCCTGCTGTTCAGGGAAGGTGATGGACATGCGTCCAGGCGTGCCTTCGCCGCCTGCAATGGACGTGCCCCAGTGTTCGCCGTCATCCGAGACATAAATCCGATACTGTCTCGGATAGTCTTCTTTCGCATGACCCGGGTCCAATTCTATGGCATCGAAAAAACTCTTCTGACCGAGATCAATGGTAATCCATTGTCCTTCGATTTGTTTCCTCCCATTGGTCCATAGGGTATCTGAACTACCGTCCAGCATATTGGCTGTCACATCGGCTCCTTGAGTAGAGGATGCTGTTACAATCCATGAAGAGCGATCTGGAAGCGGTACGGGCTGCGGGAGCTCCGGTGTTGCGTCAAGTTTGCCGAATCGGGCAAGCTTGAGTTCAGAGATTGACCACCAGCTGTCCGCAGAGGAAGTCAATACAATCTTGACATAACGGGCGGTTTGCATGCCCAATTCCACGGACAGACTTGGAGATGTTCCAGCGCTCTCTGCGATAGGATGGCCCCAGTTCTCGTTATCTTTGGATACGTAGATTTCGTACCCGTGAGCATAATCACCGCCATTGTTGCCGGAGTTCATGAATACCGTATCCATAGACTGTTCGCTACCCAGATCGATATGCAGCCAATCGCCGGGCTTCTGAAGCTGTCCGGATGACCAGCGTGTAGTCAGATCACCGTCGACCATGCGCTCTACCGGTTCTGAACTGGAGGATGCCGTAATGGTCCATTGGCTCCGATCGAGATAGACTACACCCTGAGAGGCATCCGGCTGTTTAACAACGGAATGTTCCAGCGGGTTAACCTTTACTTGCGCTTTAGCATAAACGGTAGCTGAACCCAAAGCGCCATTGGCATTGTAGAAATGCACTGTTTTGACAGTGTTGGACGGATTCCAAATTTGCGCTGTATAGACACCGTTTTTTTCGTACACCGTTGCTGCCGGATCATCTGCCCATATTTCCATCGTGCGTGTTCCCGTAGAAGCCATGCTGTGCATGAACCAGTACGCGTTAAAGACTTCATTTTGCTGCATCTCGCTCGTATTCCATTTGGCTAGAGCACCTTGCGGGTCTCCAATGGACTGGAACGGCCAGATAATATGTTGCCATGTGCGCTCCTGCTGACCGCCCAGATCCTTGATGAGACCATTGTAGAGAGCCTTAGTATTCTGCGGATCACGTCCATAATAGGTCATCCATTCCGCTGGCGGTAGCCAGTGAATACCGTAAATGTGCTCGGCCTCATTCGAGAAGTACGTTCCGTACAGGTAGGCGCTGCCGTACACATGACCTACCGTAGCATGTTGGTAATCCTCCAGCCAGTTATCCCCGTCATAGTTAAACCAGTATTGCTCGGCAGCCTTCTCTTCGGTCACGAAGCCCCAGATCCCGGTGTCGCGATAGGCTTTGTTGCCTGTCACCTCACCCCACATATATTGGCCGACCCAACTAAAGAGGGCTTCACCTGCCGCCTCTTGGTTATTCCCGCTGCGATTATCGGCGTAACCACCTGCCCAGGAGTGACCTGCGTACGCATCAAAATTGCGAAGCCTTGGAAACTGATCATCTGTCCGTGAAGGATTGGCGTAGTCCCGAATCAGGAGCTCAACCATGTCGCCGTAATCTTGCAAGAATGTCTGGTCATATGTGGCCAGTACAGCCGATGCAAAAACATAATAGCCGTAGGTAAAATGATGATCTGTTAATCCGGTATTAACACCAAATCCGCTACCGTAAGGGAAAATGGTTCCCCATTCATCCGAATAATAAAAATAATACGAGTGCAAAGGTTCATCTGGCGAATAGGTATACCAATCTGTCAAAATGGTTCGAAGCAAGGACAGATAGTGGTCTCGTCGTACCGTATCACCGATCTGGTCGCTGATGAGTACACCCAGCGCAAGCGGATGAAGCTTTTTCCCTTGCCAGTAAGGATCCTCGCTCATCAGATTGCCTGCCGTATCCGCGTCAAGTTGATCCAGGTAGCTGATTAATTGTGCACGCGAGTAGGTTGGATCATCCGGCTCCACAAATTGCGGGATAATGCCATAGAATCGATCCTGTGTCGTAAACGTATTGCCTTCACTTACTTTCATCATGCCGCGAATGGAAGGGTAAGCAAGCTCCGTTACCGGAGTAGTCGCCAGTTTCCATTGGTGCGGGAACAAGGCCATGAGTGTCTCGGAGGAAAAGCCTGCCCGCTTCGTCTGGGTTACCGAGTTGAAGGTAGTCGTTACCAGTGAAGTGCTCTCGTTATAATTGTAGTCCACTTGTGTATCGGTAACAAAGGCGTAGGCATGCTGGTAATAATAAGGCAGCTCTGCCGCGGACGGCAGGGTAGCCAGTGACAGATAGTTTTCGCTCTGGCCCAGCTTGATCTTGAGCGTATTGCCAAGTTTCATAAATACGGTTCCTTCAGGTGCAAAGATCCCGTAATTTCTTTCAAAGGTCTGAGGCTTGGGCGCTCTGTCCTGATTGGTTATTTCAACGCCGATATGATCGGTCGTTAGTGATTCTCCATCCTTCAGAACAATTTCACGGTTCTGATCATCGAAGAGACGTGTGATGTTGGGAGAACGAACAATAATGGTATCCGGGTTATCGAAGGTGTTGTACAGGAAAGGGGAACCCTTCACAAACGTGGTATTCATTTTGTTCGTGTCATCATCACTCATGATGATCGTGGCAGAATAATCCCCGTATCCCGCCACCTTGGTATTGACCTCCGCCGGGTTCATATTGCTGGTGGTCATGATCAGATCCGGTTCCCCGTCAGCGTCCATAGAACCGCCATCAGCCGAAACGTAACCAGCTCCGGGATTCAGAAGTTGAAGTCCTTGTTTGGTATATCTGCTTTTGAGCGGGAGTGTGACCAGACTGTTGCCATCCCCCAGATCGGATACAAGAATAGACTGCCACCAGTCATTGGAAGGGAGAGGCGCCGTAATATCAGCCGTACGATTTTTCGGGTTTTTCGGCTGCAGCATCGTGATGTCATTTACAGCGTAACTGCCGGAACCCACCTGTACCGAGGACGGTTCAGGGATATTCGGAATGGTATGCACAGGTTTGGCATCGCCTTCGATATACTCGTACACATCGAATGCGTACAGGGAGTATCCGTTGGTTGTTCCTCTGCCATGTCCGGCCAATTTCACATACCGTGCTTCGGCGTATACCGGAATTTCATCCCGTCCACCGTTGCTGTGCAGTTCCCGGTACAATGTAGTCCATTGCTGTGCATCATTGGATACTTGAATATCGTATGCACGTCCGAAAGCGTTTTCCCATTGCAGGGATACATTCCCGATTTTCCGGCTTAGTCCAAGGTCTACAACAATCCATTCCTGATCCTTGTAGATGGAAGACCAGCGTGTATCCGGATTACCATCCGTCACATTCCGGGCTTCGTAATTCTTTTTTTCCATTTTGGCTTTATCCTCGGCTGAACGGCTGGGCTCATCAATTTCTTCCGAGGACGCTGTAACCGGTTGTCCAAGTGCAAGGTTCATTGCTGCTGGTTTGGGAGGTGGATTTGCTCCGCCCGTCCCGTATACATTGAATTCGTATACAGAGATGCCATAGGCTGGCTGCACTCTTTGATGACTGAACAAGCGCACATATCGTGCCTCCGCTGTGACCTCAATTTCGGCCAGGCCGCCTTGCCCTTTTGTTGTGGAGTAAACAGACTGCCAATGGATCTCGTCGTTGGATACTTCCAGATCAAAGCTGGAAGCATACGCATTTTCCCACTGGATGGAGATGCTCGAGATGGAGGCAATTGCGCCTAAGTCAACATAGATCCACTGCGGATCTTGCTGCCATATGCTTTCCCAGCGGGTGTTTTTGTTACCGTCAACTACATGCTCTGCCGTATTGCCGCCCAGAGATGAGGAACTGTACACCGGCCGGTTCAGAGATAACAGATGATGTTCCTCATCCGCGGCATGCACTTTTGAGATCGGCCACAGCGGGATGCTGCTAATCAATAACAGAACAGATAACATCAAGTTGATGTAGATGTGGCGTGTTTTTCCTTTTTGACTCGTTCTTACCTTCATATGACTCTCCTTTGTTAGCCCTTTCCATCTCACCAGATAGAGCTTATCTTTTTCCCTTACTCGCTACCGTATGTATCATTCTGCTATCCCGTGTTGCCTTTGTGAGATGTGAATCCAATGCTCAACACGGGATATTTAGGTGTCCCATTTTGTATATCGATCATTTGGTCTGGAATATAAAGGTTTTTTAATCGTTTTCGTGGAAAAAGAGACATATGTCCTACATAATATTTGGGGGATGTGCAACTGTGAAATCAAGATTCGGGATGGTTGTTCTCCAACAATACAACGTCTTCGCCCCGCTGTTGTCTGAGAGCAATATTGTCCTTTCCCCAAGCACACATGACATCCACGATGGTGTTGGCGGTCACGCCATATTCTGTAAGCCCGTATTCCACTTTGGGAGGCATCTGCTGGTAGACATGTCTGGTGACAAGGCCGTCCCGCTCCAGCTCGCGCAATTGTTGAATTAACACTTTTTGCGATATGCCGGGGATGCTGCGCTCTAATTCGCCTGTTCTCTTGACTCCGGACATCAATAAACAGATGATCAAGGCTTTCCACTTGCCACCTATAATTTCGAGCGTCGCTTCAATGCCCAGATTGTATTGTTTCATATCCTGATTCACCTCAAGTTAAATTTTACGTGTTATATAGGGTGTAACTATTTATTTTCTCACGGTTCTGACACGGAAGTCCATACACACTTTGAGGTAAGTATCTTACTTCATTGTGTGTATTTTCTTTTAAAAGGATGTGGTCGATAATGGTCCATATTCAAGTATAGATACCAACACCCTGGATGGGAAGAAAGGAACTTATGATGAAAACACTTGTTATTCTGGCACATCCCGATATGGAAAGTTCGAGAGTCAATCGTCGCTGGAAGGAGGAGTTGCTGCAGTATCCAGATGATATTGCTCTTCACGAATTATATACGACCTACCCCGATGGGAAGATTGATGTATCCCGAGAACAAGAGCTGCTGGAGACGCATGATCATATTATGTTGCAGTTCCCGTTATATTGGTACAGTTATCCACCGTTGCTGAAAAAATGGTTTGATGACGTGCTCACCCATGGATGGGCGTACGGATCGAAAGGCAATCAGTTGAAGGGAAAGCGAATGGGACTAGCGATGTCCATAGGGGATAAGCAGGAGAATTATACGAAAGATGGCTCTATCGGTTACAGCGTAGAGGAACTGGTTGCACCTTTCATAGCAAGCATGAATCATGTAGGGGCCCAGGCGCTGCCGCATTATGCACTCTATGGTGCCTCGTTCCAGGCTACGGATGAAGAGATTAACCGAAGCGCTGATGGATACATGCGTTATATAAAACAGTTCCGGGCTTTTTGAAGTTACAAAGAGGAAGATCTTCATAAGAAATGTACTAAAGGACCCGGCTCCACACAGGGTGAAGTTACAGGTCCTGATCAATAAACGAAAAATTAATAACCGAATAAAACTACATTTATTCTACGCGGAAATAATCAAAATCTGCATATCCTCCGGTAGACTTTGTTGCATAATTGAATAGTGCAAACCGGTATCCCATAAAGTGTGGCAGGGTGTAAGACATTTGAAGTGTATTGCCAATGGTTGTCCAGTTGCTGCCATTCAGGCTATAAGCAAAGTAGGCTTTGTCGGTCTGGTTCGTAAAATCACAGATGACGCGGAGATAGATTCTGTTCTGGTTTAATGGCACAGTTGCTACTTCAGTCATGGTGCCAGAACTGGCATTAGCCATAACGATGGATTTGGTGCTGCCCGTCATTTTTACGCCGACAAAACCATATCTGGCCTGAAAAGCAGCAAGTCCAGCATAATCACCATCCTTCATGCCTGCTGTATCCAAAGCGGTAATGCCTGTGCTTTTTGGACCAAAGGTTCGTTGTGTCAGTGTGTTGCGGGCTTCCAACAGGTCTTTGCTGATTTTGCCTGCGGTTAACCGCATGAAACCCGGTCGCTGGAGCAGGGACCAGTTGGCAGCATCAGGGTTATGATTCCACTGCCAGTATGGAGCCAGACTGGATGTACCGGAAGACGAATTGCTCGTCAGGGAGACGTCATCCACATAAAACGCCATCAAATCATTGGTCGGGTCCGGATTCAAGTTATACGGTGTTTCCACAAAAGTAAAGCTTTGGGACAGGTCGGCATTCGACGGAACGGTATACGTACCTTGAATGGTACCCCACTGTCCGCGGGTAAGCGTCGCACTGCCCATAATGGTAATACCGGTATAACTTGCACCGTTCTGGATGCTAAGATTGAACGTTTTGGTTGCAGGACCAGTGTTGTATTTGATCTTAGCCGAAAAAGAGTACGTTCCTCCAGGTATCAGCTTGCCTGTCACCATCTGTTTGGCACCGCCTGCTGTCTGCTGTCTGCCGCTGACGAGCAGGCTTTTGGAACCGCCAAAAGCTTCGGCATTTGTTACGGTGATGTTCGCCGTATTGTTGCTGGTCCAGGGCTGAATGCTGCTCTCCTCAAAGCCGCCGTTCACTAACAGTTGCGTTACTGAGGGTGTGCCTGATGTGGTTGAGTTGAACTCATCGGACCCGTAGATTTTGGCAGCAGGCTGACCTTCAACGGGCATATTCATGTTCAGGGGAACCTTGCCGTTCACCCCAAACACAGGCCAGTTATCGGACCATGTCACCGGCACGAGATAGGGAATGCGTCCAACAGCCCCGCTATCTCTGAACAGCAAGCCGTACCATGCACCGGATGGGGTATCCACGATACCTCCTTGGGCAATGCCCGAGTCTCGTAGTACAACTTTACCTGTGTATGGCCCTGTCAATGTGTTTGCACGATAGGCAAGCTGAATGCGGCCATCACCTGAAGGCCAGGCAATCAGGAATACATAGTACATGTCATTGATCTTCTGAATATGTGCTCCTTCTGCCTTTACAATCATGTTAGAGCCAGCTATACTGCTCGCGTTTGGAATGAGGACCTGACTCAGCCCGCCGGACTTGACGGCCTTGGCATCAGGTGTCAGCTCGACGATACTGATGTTATCACTGCCATGAACAAGAAAGGTTCGATTCCCGTCAAACATAAGGGAGGGGTCATGGTAATAACTGTTCAATGTGTAAGGTGTCCATGGCCCTGTTTCAATATTGCTGGCTTGGTAAATATATGTCTTGCCCGTGGAAAGTGAGCCAAAGGCCACATAATATATCCCGTTGTTGTACCGCAAGCTGCTTGCCCAGGAACCGCGTCCATACTCGTTTTGTCCGTTGTTCAGATTTTGTATATCCCCGTTTCCAAGGGTATCGTACACATAGTTTACGATGCTCCAGTTGACCAGATCGTAAGATTTCATCACAGGTACACCCGGATTCATATGCATCGTTGTGCTGGTCATATAAAATGCATTGCCCACCCGGATGACATCACTGTCAGGAACATCCGCATAAATGACCGGATTGCTGAACGTCGCTGCGGAAGCGGTAGGGCTTGTCGCAGACAGCGATGCCACAAGTAACGGAAGAGAGAGCAGAAGCGTACTGATTTTTTTCCACATATTCTATCCTCCCGATCGATCATGTCCTATGAATTAAAGCGAGTACTCCAGATAATCAATGTACGCGTCCCAAGTGCCATTATCCGTTGTTACGACCAGCTTGATTTCCTGATTACCCGTAGCGTGAGTGATGCCGGTGAGGGTTTGAACGGTCGGCTGCGTTCCAGTGAAGTAGAAAGAACCAGCGGTTACACCCCCAATGACCAGATCAACACGGGCTGTAGTATTGTTGTTGGAAGCGCCTCGGACAGAGAATTGATGAGTTGGGAATGCAAAATATTGATCGTATGCTGCATAATCGTTGTTCGCGTAAAGAGCGACTCCATTAAAAGGGGAACTGATTACGCCAGCGTATTGGCCGCCAAGCGTCATGTTCTCGGCTTCGTAACGGGTGACGTTTGGATTGGGGTTAGGATTGGGGTTGGGGTTGCCGCCCGAACCGGATGTAAACTGCCAGTAATCCAGTTTGAACAGGTTTCCATTTCCTGAGCCTGTAAACACCAGATACAAACGATGTACGCCCGTAGCGTTGGTTAGATTGGTCTCCATCTCGCGCCACGTTTGCGAACCGCCGGTTGAGCTTACATTAAGTGTTCCAACCAGAGGACCTGTCGGACTGTCCAGTCGTACCTCGATGTTGCCATTTCCGGTAGAAGCGACATTAGCCTTGAACTTGGAGGCTCCAGCTGAGCCAAAATCAACATTGCCGACCGCGATCCAATCCCCGTTATGAATATTAGTGACATTCTGATTGGCTACAGGTCCACCGCTCGCTTGACTCGGCTCGGTGTTAATGCCCGCTTGCCAGCCAATGGTTTCCGCTTCCACCCGGACATATGGGTTGAGGTTGGTCGTTTGGGATACACCAGTCATGTTCCCCTGCACTTCCTGGATGGAGCCATCCGCGTTGTGGGTCAGCTTGTTGATGTGGGTGGAACGATACCCTTTGCCATCCCCGAGGAATGCCTTACTTACTGTTTGTGCATGGTACGCCACATACCATTCGTTGTTGAACTGAAACACGGCATGGTGGTTATTGCCGCCTACCCCGAAGAACGTACCAGGATTTTTCAGAAAGTGTCCTTTATACGTGAAAGGCCCCATCGGGCTGTCGCTTACCATGTATCCGATCTCACCTTTTGGATATGCAGCGGGATGTGTTCCCGCGAAGTTGATGCAGTAGGAGTAGTAATATTTGCCGTTATACTTATGAATGCCGGAATCTTCGAACATATAAGGAGAATCAATCGTAACGGCACTGCCCACCACGCTGATCATGTCGGCACCGAGACGAATGACCCGAGCTGTTTTGGGATTGGCAATGGAAGCAGCATTGGTATCATTCGGAATTCCGCCTCCAGCATACAGGTAAGCAGAGCCATCATCATCGACAAGTACAGCCGGATCAAAGAGCCAGGTTACACCAGACATACCCGGTGTTCCGTGTGTCAGAAGGGCACGTCCGATTGGGTCGGACCAAGGACCGATGGGAGAATCTGCTGTGAGTACCCCGATACCTCCGCCCGAGTTGGCAAAATACAGAAAAAACTTTTCTTTGCCAGCAATGGTTTTCTTCGCCATGGCAGGAGCCCAGGATTGGGTAGCCCATTTGGCAATACCTTGTCCATTATTGGCATTATTCGCACCCGCTACAGGGATGGAACCATGGTCTGTCCAGTTCACCATGTCAGCTGAAGAGATGACGTTAATTTTCCCGATGGTGCTGTACTGGTTCTCTCTGACAGAGCCGTCACTGTTGTACAGAAATGCATCACCTGTCATGTAGACATAGACCCTATTGTTATGGACGAGCACATAAGGGTCGGCTCCAAGTTTGTGATCGATGAGAGGATTAGAATTTCCAGGAAGTTTGGCAACGGCTGCATTGGCTGCATGGCTCGATTCTACGGGTAGGGTGACAAAGATTAGCAGACACGCCAACAACAAAACTAGCGGTTTACGGATCATACGTTTCGCCTCCATGAGATTGGATTAGTGGTGAATCGAAATTCAGAATAGCTGAGATGATGAAATGTCGAAAAAATGAAGAGTGTCCCTCATGTCACCCCCTTTTTGACTAGTTATTAGGTTGGCTGCTAGGTAAGTCTTCATGTTGTTTTATATGGTTTAAGCCAGGCGACCTCTACACCGTGTACGTGGTCACGGTGACAAGGGAGTGGCTATAACCCGAAGTAAGCCTGTATCTGTGTGTGGGATTAGAAAAGCTATAATCCGTCAGGTTTCTTTTTGTAATCGCTTTCAATAAAATAGGTTAGAACACTGGAAGTTGGCGAAGAAAGAGGTTTGGTCACATTTAAATGTAATTATTTTTCATATTTTCTTTTAAATGTTTATTAACTTGACGATATCATATCACAATTTTAAGATAATACAATCTTTTTCTCTTTGCTGGAGGATGAAGTAGATTACTATTTTATCGCTAACATTCAAAACGGTTGGTTCAGCATCAACTGTACTATTATGGGTGGATATGGAGATAAAGCTTCGTTCCAGAGCCAGAAGGGGTGAAGGGCTTAGAACGAATCATTATTTGGAGTTGGAGGTAGATGAGTTCCTGAACCTAAGCCCGTCATTCTGTTCATAACCTCATCAAATAAGCACGAATATAAACACGTCTTAAGCAGTGGCCGTTTCCCTGGGATCGAATGGGGGATCGGTCGTTTTTTTTTGCTGGAATCGAATTGGCTTTAAACCAAATACTCGCCTACTTGATACTCAACTTTCACTAGCATAATTTCTTCTCCCTGTTGTACATATTTCATTCATTGTATAGATAAGCACGGGTCGTACAAGGTTGTTGTTTATTGATAATGGTGAAATTGCCCCCTGTGTTTTGTCCACACCGTCGGTTGAGTTTTTGAATATTACTATCAAGTGAGCTTATGCCAAATAATGCTAGAGTATGAGTTTCATAAAAAGGTGGGATGGGGAAAAATGTCTATTTTATCAACAGGACCGATTGAAAACAATCCGGTTTCCGGAGTTAGACCAACACAAAAGGTAACGATTAAATTGGTAAGTCAGACTGATGTGGATTCTGTAACAGTATCCATTCAGGGTTATGTGCTAAGCACAACGAGAACGTTGTATGTCAGTGAAGTGATTAGTGTAGCCCCTAACGAAGCAGTGACCAGAGATTATTTTGCAGATTTAGATGCGTTTGAGTTTGTATTTGGAACAGATGTGGCAGGTGTGAAGGAAGTAGGGATATCAGTGTGGGGCAAACAAGCCTCTGGACAATTGGTTGATGCACACCGGGTGGTGGAGCACGAAAATACAGTTAATAACATCTAGCAGATAAGAAATAACCAAAATAGGAGATGTAGCGATGAGCTTTTTATCAACAGGGCCGATAGAAAATAATGCTGTTAGCGGTGTAAGACCGACTCAGACAGTTACAGTCAGAATTGATAACCGTAGTGATGTGACAGCCTCAACCGTACAAATACAAGGGTATTACATGAGTGGTGGAATAAGAGTACTGTATGTCAGTGAGTCTTTTGACATCGTACCCAATCAAGTAATAACCAACAACTATTATGCCAATTTTGATGCCTTCGAGTTTACTTTTACAACACCAGCGGTAGTTAATGATCCTGTTCAAATATCCGTATGGGGAAAGAGCAGCACAGGAGCTTTGGTAACAGCCCATCGTTTGGTTTCTTCCGAATTGCTGGGTGAAATTCCAAGCATCACTGGGGCCACAGGTGCAACGGGAGCAACAGGCAACGCAGGTACAACCGGAGCAACAGGAACAACAGGTACAGCAGGTGTAACCGGAGTAACGGGAGCAACAGGCACCGCAGGTACAACCGGAGTAACGGGAGCAACAGGCACGGCAGGTGTAACCGGAGTAACAGGCACGGCGGGTGTAACCGGAGCTACCGGAGCAACAGGCACGGCAGGTACAACCGGAGTAACGGGAGCAACAGGCACGGCAGGTACAACCGGAGTAACGGGAGCAACAGGCACGGCAGGTACAACCGGAGTAACGGGAGCAACAGGTACCGCAGGTGTAACCGGAGTAACGGGAGCAACAGGCACGGCGGGTGTAACCGGAGCAACGGGAGCAACAGGCACGGCGGGTGTAACCGGAGCAACGGGAGCAACAGGCACGGCAGGTGTAACCGGAGTAACGGGAGCAACAGGCACAGCAGGCACAGCAGGTGTAACCGGGGCTACTGGTGCGACAGGTTCTGGAGCAATTATTCCTTATGCATCAGGACTTCCGGTTGCGTTGACTACGGTATTGGGCGGCCTTCTGAATACCTCCAGTTTAGTTGGTTTTGGCAACAGCGCTACGGGGGTAAGTGTTAATGGAGGAATTATTGATCTCACAGGCGCTGCTGGAACTTTGCTTAACTTTGCGTTCTCCGCATCGCGTACCGGAACGATTACTTCACTGGCTGCATATTTCAGCACGACAGCCGGACTGAGCTTGGTTGGATCTACAGTAACCATAACTGCACAATTATTCCGCTCCACTACACCGAATAACTCCTTTACAGCTGTACCTGGTGCATTGGTCACTTTGGCTCCCCCACTCACCGGAATTCTGGCACTGGGCACAATATCCAGCGGATTGACTACAGGACTGAGCATCCCGGTAGCCGCAGGTGACCGCCTGCTTATGGTCTTCTCGGCATCAGTAACAGCCGGTCTTGATGTAGCTACAACCGTGGGCGGATATGCAAGCGGCGGTCTGACCATCACTTAACGGAGAATTATATATCAAGTTGTTAGACAGGGGCCCTTGCCAATATGGCGAGAGGTCCCTGTTTATATGTGAGTGCACCAATAACAGGATAGCTACTAATGCTACCATAGAATATGATGACCGTTTTTTAGGACAGGTTGGAAACAGTCTTGCATTCCTAACCTTTCCTAAAGGTGATGTGTATAGAATTGGGTTTGATGGGAAGCGCACAATCCGATGAGCGCCGTGTTCATAGTCTTCCAAAGGTTACGATCAATGCCAGAACTATAAAAAAGATATTCACGCCAAGCTCTCGATACTCTTTACGCTGAATATGAAACAGCATTCCAAGAATTACGACCGCTGCCAGAGCCATCGCCGCGATCGGCGTAAGCAACGGAACTATGTTCAGCGCCGACGGCAAAACAAGGCCCAGCGCTCCGAGTAACTCCGCGATTCCGATCAGAACAACCAGACTTTTTGGCACATCATTGACCCACGCCCACAGCTTTTTTGATGACTCGATACGAATGGTTTTCATCCATCCCGAATATAGGAAGCCTGCCGCCAATATGATTTGTACGATCCATAACGTTACATCCATCGTTTCTTTTCCCCTCGCTTGTTCATTTTTGATGTCTGCCTCTATACTAAAGTGAGAAAGTCCAATCAGGAAGTAGGCACTTAAACCTAACCAGGTAACCAAAAGTAAACCTTCGGATGACTAGAAAGTGAGGAATGCAAATGACGGTGTATTGCAAATTCGGAACGGCGCTGGATATTCTTACGGGCAAATGGAAATCTTTAATTCTTCTACGCCTGCTGAGCAACGGCACAATGCGGTTCAGCGAATTACAAAAAGCCATTCCGGATATTTCGAAAAAGATGTTAGCCCAGCAGTTGAAAGAACTGGAGTATCATGATATTGTGCATCGCGAAGTGTATGCGCAGATTCCTCCTAAGGTTGAATACTCGATTACGGAGTACGGACAGCTCATGAAACCTGTGCTTCAGACAATGAGCGACTGGGGAGCAGGGCATGTGCAGCATATGGAGAAGCTGTACGGTGAAGCAGCCGAAGCAGAGGCAGACCCTTCCGAATTTCGGGAAATCGATTCCTTGGGGTAAACATTCCGGTATGAAGCGCATGTTAAAAAAGCCCGCAAAGATCTCGGGCTTTTCCTTTTATACATATACAAATAACTAAAAAATGCTTAAACTCTCTACTCCTCCCCGGTAACCATCGGATTCTTCACTTACCTGATCCAGTTATTTCGGCTTTTTTTGCACCTTCTCATGTTTGCAGTCATCAGCAGTTGGTACTTCCAGACTAACCATTGATCATTCATCTACCTGTGAATCTCGCTAGCAGATTTGGCACCTTGATTCTCAAGCCACGGGATCAGTTCAACCCATAAATGTCGTTTGGCTGTGTCCAGTGGAGTCATTCCATCCCAGGTGGCTATCCAGTTCAGTTCGGCGCCTCGGTCAAGCAGGTATTCAGCTGTTTCTCTACGACCTCCATGGCAAGCACACCAGAAGGCAACGGTTACTGCATCGGGAGGAGAAGGGGAGGTGCTTGTTCCCCAAGGATAACGTTCCGGGAGTTGGACGCCTTTAAAATGTTCTTGTATGGCGTGAATATTTCCAAGGGCGGCTGCATGCCAAAGGGCAAAGGTCGCACCGCGCTCAACCAAGCGCCGAGCTGCATCCCATTGTGCGAAAGCGATAGCATCATCGAGAGGCGTGCCTCCGGCGATGACTGCGCCATGGGCTTCAATGTCTGCGCCAGCATCAAGAAGGGCATCGAGCACTTGAACATCATTGGAGCTTGCAGCCCAATGCAAAGGTGTCTCGATGTTTGGACCGACAAAAGGAGCGTTCACTTCAGCACCGAACTTGGTCAATACTCGCACGGTATCCGCTCCATTAGGGAAGTGCCCCGGCCAATCCGTCACCACGTGCAGCAGTGTTCGAGAGATAGTAGAGTCTGAATCTACGTTGTCAGGCTTTCTTTCCAATAATCTTATCTTTGCCAACCCCGGATTCTGTGCCAGCAGTTGCTGTAACGACGGAATATCTCCAGTGTGAATGGCTTGAATAACGCTCACTGCAAGTCTTTCATCTTCGTGCATAAATTCCATGCTCAAATCTCCTTCCAGGCTTATATTCCATATTCAGATATACTGGTCAAGCATCTGAACTGCGCATCTGGCATGAACCTCCGCGAGGTCTCTAGCGAATTGCTGATCGGGGAATTGTCTGTGAAGCAGTTTCAATCCTCCTGATATCAGGGACAAATGATGGCAGAATCGATAAAATGTCATCCGCTCCGGGTCGAGATCGTTACTTTTCAAGTAATGATAAAGTTTCCGAATCGAAACTCCAGAAAGCTATGCTCATGTTCGAGATCGAAAAATCCTGCGCCATCAATATCAATAAGGCATGGTTGCATCGCATGATCTATCCATATATGATCCGGACCTAGCTCTCCATGAATGAAACTATAGAGATCTCTCGGTTGAATGGCTGCTTCCAATTCGTAAAGTTTCTCAAGCAGCCTTTCGTCATTTTTCCTTATATCTGTCATGTGCTTGGATGCATAGGATAAGGCTGTTTCGGCATCCAACCGCTGAACTTTGTAGCAAGGTTCGGCCTTTTTTCTGTTATCGTTGGCATTACCATAAACATTTCTTTGGATGTTATGCATATGAGACAACATATTCTTGATCCGTTGAAACAACTCATTCCGATCTATGTGATTTTTATGCTGGAAATAGGCTTCGGCCTTCTGTCCATCCACATACTCAACAAGAGCAAAATCATAAGCGTACTGGTCTCTATCGTTATTCAGATCATATAAGGTTGGTGTTCGAATTCCATGTTGAGCGAGAAAGCGAGTGTTTAAAGAGAAAATTTCGCTGCCATAGGAACTATGGAAAGTGGCTTCATTCAATATTTCTTCCTGAAAATAATTGCTGGAAATATCCCAAACGTACAGCATACAAGTAAAACCATTCTTGAAGTCAATTTTGTAAATGACTTTTTGTGCGCCACCATGAATTCTTTCGCTCTGCGTTATATGGTAACTGGCACCAAATACATTGTACACATAATCCTGTAATTCTTCACGAGTAAGATGGTTGTTGGACATCATTGATTTATGCTCCGTTTCATCTGTAGTTTGCCGGCCAGCAACCTAAATATATAGAATATTCTTCCAAAAATATAGACTGTTTCTTTTCGATCTGTTAAAGTGTTGATTAAGGTCTGTATATTCATATGTATATCAAAGTAAGGGGCAGGGTACTCATGTTCATGAGTAACCCGGCCCCTAATTTGCATGCAAAGATGTAAAATGGATGAAAAGCACTTCAATTGGAAAGGAGACATCATTCTTTGAACTATTATTTTCTGGAATCTCAATATCCACGTAGAGGGTTTATTAGTGGTGGAACGATTTTCACTCCCCAATTAGAGGTGAATTATCTGGCGGTAGAGAATCGGTTGCCAGAGGGGACAACCGCAGAGGTTGAGTTACTGTCCTCGGTGCGCAACCTGAATGTAGATTATTTTGAGACGATCACAGGCACAAGACACGTATCAGATCGTTTTAAAAAGCTGCTGGAGGAAACGAAGACAAACACACAGTTTATTCCGACAACGGTATGTTACCATGACGGTCGTTCGGTTGATCAAACCTATTGGACTGCACATCACCTTGATCGTTTGGATGTTTTTGATTATGAACGTTCCGAATATGGGCGCAAAGCAGTCATTGCTGCATCTGTAGAACAGCCTCCACGTAAGATCGTCAAAGTTGTATCTCGGATCTGCCTTCATGAAGAGCGAATTGGCCAGCATGAATTTTTTATGCTGGATTATATCAATATCTTCAAACCCATTGTTTCGAAAGATTTTTACGAAGTATGCCAAAAACATAAGCTGAATCTAAACGTTACAGAAGTCGGAGAGGTAAGCTCCTGATATGCATGGATATGGATTTATAGAAAGCACAAAGAAGCCCGCGTCAGACGCGGGTTCTTAATCTTTATTTTTCCCCGATAACCACCGGATTTTCCTCATAACTTATTCAGTCGCTCCTGCTGCAGATGGGATTCTGCTACGCTTTGGCACGCTAACTTAACTCCCCGATCTGTGTGTCATGCTTTCCTTCAACGTATAATCCAATGGATATAGTCTTGTATCATTTCTTTGCTTCGTGTTCGATTTATCTTATGCGGCTCTAGATACAAATTGAGAGCCATCCCATTCATAAAGGCATACAGCTTTTCCTGTTCCTTCTCTTCATCGGTAGTGCGTAGAAGACCTTCATTTTTCAAGTACGTAATGCAGTTCCTTATTGCGTTTTGCAGGTCCTCATAGTTGGCATCGAACCCTTTTTGCGTTTTTCCATAGCTTACAAATGCAAACCAAACCTCCATTTCCAATAATGTTTGTTCATCAGTCGGCACTAGCTCGAGCAAGTATTCAACAATTCTTTCTTGAGGCGCCAGTTCTTTTGCATTCAGATTCTTTAGCCGAGTAAGTACCTTTTCTTTAACTAACTCCATTGCAAATGCTAGCAGGCTCTCTTGTTTGGAAAAATAATGTCTTAAGGCTCCTTGTGATAATCCGGCTTCCTTCGCAATTGTTCTTGACGTTGCATGATGAATGCCCTGCTCACTAATGATTTTCCAAGTTGCTTCAGCAATAATATTCTTCATTTTCTCATGGTCCACGATTTTTGGCATACACACAGAATATCATATTATTTAACTCAACTGAAATAAATAGACGAAGAAGATGGGATGTGCTAGAGTTTATTTAACTCAACTGAATTAAAAAAGAGGCAAAGCAACATACCACTCAAGGAGGATAATTGGAATGAATCAGCAATTCAAAGTAATGTTTCCAGGATGGGGAAAGGCAATCGGCCTATTGTGCATGATAATTATATTTGCTGCTGTATTATGGTTGGTATGGACCGGAAACTTGAATATAAGGTACACAGCCGACCGTGAGGAAGTGATTCCAATATGGCATAGTATATTGCCGGCATTCTTTGGCATTTTCCTAATCCATATGATTCCTTATGAAAGTCAAAGTCAAGATCCCTCGTCTTATCAACAAATGGAGAAAAATCGCTTGGTCGTTCAATCGATTGTATTATTGCTGTCAGGCGTTTTATTTACGGTTTCTCTGATAACGATAGACCCGCAAGGATTACATTTTCAGCTATATTATCTGGCATTCAAGTTGACGACACTATTGTTCATTCCCTTGATTTTATTGCTGATTTATCGCAAAATAACTGGCGGGCAACAAGACATGATCTCGAAAAAGCCTCGCTCTCGCGGACACGTCATTGCACCACTGATCGTTATTGTGGTCTGGTGTTATCTAAAGTTCTATTCCCCAATTGCACAACCAGAAGGAGCAATCACCGCAACCGATACGACAGAATTACTTCTCTTGGTGTTGATTGGTTTTATGATCAATAGCGTATTGGAGGAAGTTTTTTATCGAGTGTGGCTGCAAACGCGTTTGGAGACTTTGCTTGGAAGATGGCCCGCCATATTACTAGTTTCAATACTATGGTCCATCTGGCATGTCGCCATTCAAGGAAGTGGTCAGTGGGATATGGATGTGGCAACTGTGATTGCAAATCATGGGGTTACGGGTCTCTTTCTTGGTTATCTATGGTCCCGCTATCGCAAAGTATGGGTGATTATCTTGATTCATGGACTCATGAATGCTTCTCCTCATTTTCTTTTGCAGATTTTGTTTCATTAGCGGGAAATAAAGGTTCCCCTGAAATAAAGTGATCTACGATTGTTAGTGATCAGCAGTACCCGAAGCCTCCTCCAGCGGAGGCTTTTGGTTTTAACGGCTTGGTCCCGCCGTATGCTGAATAATCAGTGATTCGGCGTCAATTGTCACCGTAAGATCGAAAAAACGGTCACTGTATCCCTCTCTCCAGTCCTCAGGAACATCTTCGGAATAAAACCAGAAGCGAAGCAGTCGCCGCTCAGGATTTTGAAGGAATTCAACAGAAAACAAAATACGGCCAACCACCGCATTCCCTCATAACTGATCTAGTTGCTCCAACTTACTTCATTTTGTGTGTTCAGGTCTCTGAAGAATGTTCATCAACTTTAGGACATGTATTTACGTTTTATATGTTAGATATTATAACTCCAATTTGTTTTTTTATAACTTTTTTCTTGAATTCTAGCTTTCTTTGTTATTTTTGTTAACAAGAAAATATTGTTGTAAATACATTTATATGTTATCTTTTATTTGTGTTATATAATGTCACATAACATTACATGTCGTTACATATCGTAGAGGGGGAGCGAGATGTTTATTAACCAAACGATTAGGAAATTTGGGATTTCAGTAGGGATTATAAGTATGTTTACATTTGCTCTACCTTCAGTGGGCTTTAGTATGCCGCTACAACCAACAACCCTTGAGAAGGTTGAAGGTGATTATTATGTAACGTCTACGATTGAGAACATTCGCTGGGGATCACTGCCTAATCGAGACAGCTCTCCGATTCTTACTGTACCATCAGGAAGTGCTGTAACATTTGACACGGTATCGCATGAGGGACTGATGGAGGATCAAGGGAGAAATCCAGTGGAGTACTTCGGCAAATTTGGTATCTCATCCGATGGCGTGTTGGATGATGCGAAGGCAATTGCAGCTTCTGAGATTAAGCATGATTTTGTAAAAGACGGACCTCATATTATCACTGGGCCAGTAGCGGTTGAGGGAGCAGAGCCGGGTGATGTTCTTAAAGTAGAAGTCCTTTCTTTGCAAACGCGAGTTCCATATGGTGTCATTTCTAACCGCCATGGTAAAGGTGCCCTTCCTAACGAATTTCCAGAAAATACAGGCCCACAAGAGGGAGCCAGCGCAACAAAACCGGAATTATATAATAATGTATCTATATTTACGCCGATTGAAGAGATCAACGGCAATTGGTATGGGGTATTACCAACAAAAGCTGGCAAAAATGTGCGTTTCCCCATTAACCCGTTTCTAGGTGTGATGGGGGTTGCGCCAAATACCAGCGAGGTTGTGAGTTCCATCCCACCTACAGAAACAGGAGGGAATATGGATATTAATGAGTTGGGTGTTGGTGCAACTATTTATTATCCGATCCAAGTTAAAGGCGGGCTATTCTATACTGGAGATCCGCACTTTGCTCAAGGGGATGGAGAAGTAGCGTTAACTGCATTGGAAGCTTCCTTGAGGGGAACAGTTCGGTTAACGGTGTTAAAGAAAGGTGATCCATCACTACCACACAGCGGAGAATTCAAGCAACCCTTTGCTGAAACAGAGGATTATTGGATTCCAATTGGACTGGACCCTGATCTGGATGAAGCGATGAAAGAATCAGTACGTGAATCGATTCAATTTTTATCCGATAAGCTTGATATGGATAGAAGTGTAGCTTATGCGTACCTGTCGGCCGCAACGGATTACGAAGTATCTCAGGTCGTGGACCGAACAAAAGGCGTTCATGGACTCATTCGAAAGACCGATTTCCTTGAATATGTTGACGTTGCCATGAATGTAGGTGGTACGACAATCAAACCGGTTGTTCATAACGATGAGTTCTACGTACCGATTCGAACCATTTCGGAGCTAATGGGCGGCACAGTAGAATGGGATCATAAGACGCGTACAACGCAAATCAAATTAGGCACGAAAAATATAAGTGCTCAAATTGGTTCAGATGTGTATTCAATCAACGATAAACTGGTGTTCAATAGTAAAGTACCAAAGCTGTTAAATGGGGAAACCGTAGTTCCGGTTTCGGTTATTAATGAAATACTAGGTGCTTATGTAAATTGGACGACGATCGACAAGACGTTGACAGCAAATGTATCGTTAAGTAAAAAGCAATAATCGATTTCATGATTCAACCGTGGTGGACAGATGTCCATTACGGTTTTTTTATTATCATAAATCAAAAAAAGCTGCCACTTGATGTCTACTTGTGTGTGCTTGTAAATACTTACTGGGTTGTGTTGTTGACTCGATGTTGTCTCCGAACATAGAAAAATACATCGCCAGGTGGTTTATCTGCCCCGGCGATGTACTCAATGTCGATACACTTCTATATGTCTTTGTGCTCTTCCGCATTACCTATAGCCACCGGATTCTCATCATAACTAATCCAGTCGCTCCAGCTCCCGGAATACAGCTTCACATTCGAGAAACCCGCTTCTTCCAGCGCAATCACGTTCGGGCAAGCCGAGACGCCAGAACCGCAGTACACGATAATTGCACCATCCTTGTCCAGCTTACTGAAACGTTCTTCTAACACCTCAGTACCTGTCCAACGTCCATCCCGATCCAACACATCTTTCCAAAAGTAGTTCAACGCCCCGGGAATATGTCCGGCCTTGGCATCAATTGGTTCCTCCAGCCCGGCATAGCGGCGGGTATCGCGTGAGTCGATCAACACAGCGTTGCCAGTTACCGAGGCTTGTTGCACATTTTGCACACTTGCCAGCATCTGCGGCTGTAGGTTCACCTCAAAGGAAGACGGGATCTGCACGGGCACATCCTGGGTCACCGGGAACTTGGCATTTTGCCAAGCAGAGAAACCTTCGTCCATGATATACACCTGTTCATGACCGATATAGCGAAGCAGCCACCATAACCGTGAAGCATTCATCCCGCCTTGATCATCATAAGCAACGATTCGACTATTGGAGCCGATGCCCGCTTTGGCGAGACGATTTGCGAGCACTTCCGGATCAGGAAGCGGGTGACGTCCTCCGTGCGCAGAGACAGGAGAAGACAGGTCTTTTTCCAAATCGAGATAGACAGCTCCTGGAATATGTCCAGCTTCATAAGCTTGTCTTCCAGCCTCCGGCTGACCGAGCAAGAATCGGCAATCGGCAATGACCACATCCGGTTCATACATTCTGGCGAGCAGCCAGCGCATGGATACAATATTTTTCATCAAAATACACCGCCTTATGAGAGTGGTAGAGTCGTTTATAACTATGCATTACGAAAAAATACGTTATACCGTGGTAGGTTCAACAGGCCCTTTACCAGCGATAGGAGCATCGGCAGGAATGGGTTGAGGTTTGGTTTTGCCATATCGAATGAAGATCCATACCCCGAATATAATGACGACACCGGCAGACATCTGTAAAGCACTGAGCGATTCGCCGAGCAGCATCCAGGCCAGTATTGAAGAGAATACGGGTTCCCCAAGTACGCCCATGGATACCGTCGTGGCATTCATATATTGAAGCAGCCAGTTGAAGAGATAATGTCCGAAGATCGTTGGCACAATGGCGAGCAGCAGGAAGATTCCCCACTCTGATGCAGCGTAACCCCCGAATGGGTGCCCCATAATCAGATTATATACCGCCAGCGTACAAGCAGCGACAAAGAATACCCAGAAGTTATACGAAAATGCACTAAGTCCCGCTCGCAAAAATTGACCCAGCAGCATATGGACAGCGACTGCAATTGTGCCAAGCAAAGAGAGGATATCTCCTTGCAGGGCAGTACCTGCCAACTGGAAATCTCCTGCGCCAATGACAATTGATCCAAGCAGGGCGATGCCCATGCCGATGATCATCATACGGTTAATTTTGGCTTTGAACAGCCATACGGAACCCGCAAGAATCAGGATAGGCTCCAGTGCGAGAATAACGGTGGAACTGGCAACGCTGGTGAGCCGAAGCGAACCCATCCAGAGCAGGAAATGAAGGGCCAGCATCACACCGGATGCAAGCAGCAAGCCCCACTGCCGTACATTCAGACGCATCATCTCGTGTCTGTATTTCCAGACAAAAGGGAGCATCAGCAGGTTGGTCAGAAATAGACGGTACATGGCAATGACCGCAACATCTGCGGTAGACCAGCGTACAAAGATCGAAGAAAAAGAAATGGCGATAATGCCGACAAAGAATAACAGATAGATGGATCTGCCGGCACGGTTCAAACTTGTCATGGGTGTAGCTCCTTCTTGAAGTCTGATGGCGTAAATCACTTCATTATACAGGAGAAGGTAACCGCAGGAAAGATATATAGAACAAAGAGATAAGCAGATTGTAACCGGGCTTGTAACTATTCTGTCATTCTCCCGATCCATTTTTCTATTAATCTTCTATATAGAGACATGAAACGAGATAATATACCAATAATCGGGAAAAAATGAAAGTAAGGAAGTGGCATGACAGTGAGAGTCCAACAAGAGAGAGCGGGAGAACGTGGCAGTATTCCGCACAACACAAGCCGCAAGAAAACACATAAACGAAGAAAAATCCGGTATGGAAGGATCAGCATAGCTCTAATGCTCCTGGTACTGTTCGTTACCGGTATAACATATATATTCCTTGGCATGACGCATTGGATCAAAAGCGTTGTGGCGCCGCCTCCGATGACTGTGATCGAACAGCCAGCCAAGCTCGGCATGATACAAATTACTCCAGATGCGAAGGAAGAGCCGGTACGGTTCCAGGGTCAGGTTCGCAAATTGGCATACATAACGTTTGATGATGGCCCAACGGAGTATACGGAACAACTGTTGGATATTTTGAAGCAGCATGAGGCGAAGGCTACCTTTTTCATGATCGGACGACAATTGAACCAGCACCCGGCAGCAGTAAAACGGCTGTTGAAGGAAGGCAGTTACCCTGGGCTCCACAGCATAACGCATAACTATAAAAAGCTGTATAAGAGCGGCAGCTCTGCAAACTTTGTGAAAGAGTTCAAAAAAGAACAGAAGATGGTGCAGGACCTGATTGGTTTTACGCCTCATCTTATTCGCGCGCCTTATGGCAGTAGTCCACAGATCGGTGAAAAATTCAGAGGTGACATTGCGGCGGCCGGGTTCAAAATGTGGGACTGGACGACAGATTCACTGGATTGGAATCTTCCCGGTCAGCCGGATAAGATTGTGGCCCGCGTGAGCAAAAGTGTACATCGGGATAAGGAAGTGATTCTGATGCATGAGCGAGAGCAAACGGTTCAGGCTTTGCCACGTATTCTGAAGTTGCTCGAAGATCGAGGTTACGAGTTCGAAGTATACGATCCGGATGCACATTGGATAGCGAATTTTAGCGGAGATAGCCGCTTGTAAGAGAACAACAAGATGATGCAAGAGAGGAAGGACTTGGGTGCTAACGAGTAAAAAAGTGGCGCTCGCAGCAGTTAGTGTATTGCTAATTTTGCTGGCGAGTGGTTGTGGAGATCCGCAGGAGCCTGCGGCAAATCAGGTAAACCAATTGGTGCTCAACGGTCAGAAGATCGATCAGAGTTTGAACAATCTGACCAGTCATGAGCAGGAAGATATGAAGTTATACAAGTCTATTTTAGACAAAGGCAAGAACAAAAACAGTGATCTCGAAGCACTGCTGGATCAGGCGGCAGATCATATTCATGAACGAAGAACGTTGTTGGAACAGGCCGAAGAGGCCATTAAACAGACCAACGAGAAGACGGTAGCCCTGCGCAGTTCATTGAAAGAACTATCATTTGAAAACAAAGAAACGTTGGCACAGGCTGAGAAGGTCCTGGATCAATATGAAGCAAGAGCACGCGCATTGGAGAATTTTGTTGCTTCGTATCAGCTGAGTCTGAGTGCTGATGAGCAGTTGTATGATCTGATGAGAGAAAGTGCAGAACCTAATCTGGTTAAGATCAAACGAGCCATTCGGGTACGGAATAGCGAATATGCGAAGCTTGCTGAATTCCGCAAGCAATTTAACCTTCAGACCAAAGCATTTAACGTAGCCAATGCCAAACTGGTACAGATGGATCAAGCCAGTTAGGTAGGGGACCCCAATAATCGTTCAAATATTTTGCATGATTGAGCTGCCTTTCTCCCGTGTAAGTACTAGTATACAGCCAAGCCAATGGATGAGAAGCAACATGGACAAGCATCATTGCGTATAAGCTAACGGAGGTGTTCATATGCGAAAAGGAAATACAATGAAAGTCAGTGCATCATTCCTGGTTTTACTTATGGGATTCTCGCTTGTGGCCTGTGGGAACAGTAATCCTGCTGCACAGCCACCGGTGAATAATACGGAAGAACAGTCACCAGCACCGGAGCAACAACCGAATGAAAGTGCTGTAATAGAAGCAGAAGGTATTCTGACCGGCTGGGCTGATCCGCATACCGTTGAGATTCGAGTGAATGAGGAGCCAATGTCATTCCAGGTGAGCGAAGATCTGCAGAAGTCTCTGGATGATATAGATGACGAAGATTCCGTTCGTTTCAAATATGTAGAGAAAACGATTGATGCAACAACAAAACAGTTGGTACTTACAGAGATTGCTAAGATGGAATCGAGTGATAACAATAACGGTTCCAATGCAGGTGGTACTGTAATGTCAGATCGTCCGAAGACAGCAGAGCTGGAAGTGACGGTAGAAGGTATGACCGAGAAGCGACCAGTGACATTGGCACAAGCGAAAGGTTATTCGCTTTATGTGTTTGAACCGATGGCTTTTGACGCGGAAGACCATGAATTAACCATGAAGATTGATCCGGATTATGAGGTAGAGATTGAGAAGCTGCCGGCGGATTACAATCTGGATGTGCTGAAGATGGATGCCAAGGAAGAGTTGTCCGAGACCGGAGAAGTGAAGCAATTGACGGCTGAACAACTCAGTAATGGGCCGATGAAGGACGCAAAATTGTACATGATGTCCCAGAATGATAAGAAAACAGAGTACTTTATTGTGAAAGAACTGGACGGTAATGGTTTCGTTTTCCATATTCATGCACCGATTGGTGAACCGTCTGAAGGTTTCCTGCCCATGGCATATGCATCCCTTAACTCCATCATGAATGAGTAGAGAATGGATGAGTTCCACAGTTTAGCTAGCCGAACGGCTATGTAAATTAAAAAGATTCCCTAAACAGCGCATTTCCTTGAGAGAGGAGAGCGCTGTTTTATTAGCTATACTACAATATAGAGTGTACTGTGCCATGTGAAGACAAGAAGCCGGAAGAAACGATGCCCATGCATAGGTTCCTTCCGGCTTCTTCACCATGTCTATATTCAGTTTGCGGGATCAAACCAATAACCTGAATAGGAATGATTGGCATAATCAGGTTAGTATAGTCGATTCCTTACGCCCTCTGAGTTCCTGATAGTTGGCGATTACATTCTGATGAACGGGATGTTCGTCGGGAATTCCCATGCGTTCACGGATGAAGGCGGACACGCCATCTTCGTGAATCATGTGTT
>Ga0209437_100376_pt1 | contig 45400 bp, 45 predicted proteins | sample AraplaL_Cvi_mTSA_FD_184266 | JGI IMG/M metagenome (GOLD analysis project Ga0209437, IMG submission 184266) | Arabidopsis root microbial communities from the University of North Carolina, USA - plate scrape CL_Cvi_mTSA (SPAdes) (version 2) | ecosystem: Host-associated > Plants > Roots > Endosphere...
CGCCGCCGCCCTCGTCAGTGATCGGGCTTATAGACCCTACCCATCGAACTAGTCAACACTGACGCTGTAAAAATTCTGACATTTTTATAACATAATGATTTTAAACGGAAATTTGAAGGGATGGGGACATTCCTGGAAGATTTACCCACAAGCGCCTCGAAAAACATTGTCCAAATGGTCAAAATTTCGATCGAACCGGTATGGAACGCCCCGTTCGGATAAAGCGCGCCCCTTTACATAGCCCGGCTGCCGCTCTCCGACGCTCCCCACCATATATAGGGAGGATGAAAGGACCGAGACCGTCCGATGGCGGCAAGCCTCAGAAAAACCGCCATTTTATCGGAAAACCTGCTAAAGTATGTGGAAGGGAGGAGACAATGCACATGACAAGACCAGAAAGCATCGTGGAAGTCAGCGTCGATAGCGCCAACGGTCGTCGCGCGCTCGGTATCATGAGCATGCGCCAGGCATTGGACCTGCCCGACCTGACAAGGTTCACCTATACGCATCCGGACCCGCAGAAAGCGGCCGAGGGCATCGTCCTCAGCCGGGAAGAACTCCGTGCGTTTCTGACCTGCCACTAAGCTCGCGGCACGATATCGTAATAGACCGCACGCCTTAAGCGGGGTCATCGCATGGTCGCGCGGCCGTCAGGCCGCCTTTCTTTGTACTGCCGCAAGCGGCAACAGAACGACGGCATTGAGACCACCGCCATCGCGATCCTCAAGACAGAGCACGCCGCCATGTGCGTCGAGAATTTGGCGGACGATCGCCAAACCCAGCCCACTGCCTCCCAGATCGCGGTTGCGCGATTCTTCCAACCTCACGAACGGCTCCAGCACATCTTTGCGACGCTCCGCCGGAATACCCGGCCCGCGATCACCAATGGTGATGACGCCCTGATCGCCGCGATGCTCGACATGAATATCGGCGCGGCCACCATAACGCAGGGCATTGTCCACGAGGTTGTCGAGCACCCGCACCAGGGCCGTCTCAGGCATCGTAACGGCCAGAGCGTGGCCCAATGGCGCGAAAGCGACGAGGGCTGAGCCGTCCTGGCGCTCGGCGACATGGGCGGAAATGGCGGCATCGAGGTCGACGATGCAGCTGCCCTCCGACACGACGGTGCTGCGCGCAAACCCCAAGGCGTCCTCGACGAGACGCTGCATGGCCTCGACGTCAGCGATCGCGCGGTCGCGATGCGGCGTATCCGGCATCATTTCGACGCGCAGGCGAAAGCGGGTGAGATAGGTGCGCAGATCGTGCGATATCGCCCCGATGATCAGCGTGCGGTTGTTGACCAGGGCGGCGATGCGCAACTGCATGGCATTGATGGCCTTGATCAGCATGCGCAGTTCGCAGGCGCCTCTTTCCGGGATCGAAACCGGCTGAAGGCCGTTGCCGATGGAATTGACGGTTCGGGACAAGCGCGTCAGGGGCCGGGTTTCACGCGCGACGGCGACGATCGCGATCACCGCGACCAGCATGCCGAGGACGCCGGCGATGAGACCGACGGGGACGCCGTGCAATCGTACCGTCGGCGTATCGGGAAGATTGAAGACCGCCACCTTGCCGCCGGCAACGCCGATCGACACTTCGACGATCCGGTCGGACGCACCCACGGAGAACCAGCCCTGCGGCTTTTCCGAAAGCGAACGGATGTTGAAGTAGCGGTTGCCAAAGGCAATGTTGGCAAATTCGCGCGCCAGCTTGTCGGTCAGGGTCAGATCGGATGTTGCCTCGGCCTCCGCCTGGGAGGGCGCGTCGATCAGGCCGACGGCGAGGCCGTTGGCATTGAGCGCACGAATGGCCAGCGGCTGCGCCTCCGGCGGAATGGCGTCGAGAAGGCGGATCGCGGACTTGACCTGCATGGTCGGCGAAATCTCGGGATTGAAAGAGGTATCCGGCTTCAGCTGGGCTGCAGCGAATGCGGCAAGCTGAATGACGAACAGCGCCACGGCGACAATCATGATGATGCGGGCAACGAGGCCGAGTTTCAGCATGGCTCAGACATCCTTCACGTCCGTGGTGAGGAGATAGCCGGCATTGCGCACGGTGGTGATGATTTGGACACCGTCAGGCAGGCAATGCCCAAGCTTGGTGCGAAGGCGCGACACCGTCACGTCGATGGTGCGGTCGAAAGGATCGGCGCCACGTCCGCGCGTCCAGTCGAGCAATTGGTCTCGCGACAGAACGCGGCGCGGCCTTTCGAGGAAGCAGACGAGCAGATCGAATTCGGCGGTCGTCAGATGTACGAGGCGCTCGCCCTCCATCTCGATCACCCGGCCGTCGAGATCGACGGTCATGCCGGCGAACTGCTTGCGGCGGGCAGGAGCCGCACTCTCTTCCGAACGCTCCGGTCCGGAACGGCGCAGGATGGCGCGAACGCGCGCCAGAAGCTCACGCGGATTGAAGGGCTTTCCGAGATAATCGTCGGCACCCATCTCCAGGCCGAGAATGCGATCGATATCCTCGGTCTTCGCCGTCAGCATCAGGATCGGCACCTGACTGCGGGCGCGGATGCGCCGGCATGCCGACAGTCCGTCTTCGCCCGGCAGCATCAGATCGAGAATGATGAGATCCGGAAATCCCTTGGCGAGGATGCGGTCCATGGCGGCAGCGCTATCGGCTGCCTGCACGGTAAAACCTTCGCGGCTCAGGAACTCCTCCAGGAGCGCCCTAATCTCGCGGTCGTCCTCGACCAGAAGAAGCGATGCGGAAACCATGGCCCTCCATGCGGGGCGGAAGGTGGTTTTGGCAACAGGGAAACCGCCGACGTTACAAACTGTAACAAATCTCCGCCGTTTTGAAAAATCCCAGCAAAGGAAGCCATGCAGATTTGCCGAAGCGCCAATCCCTCCGGAGCGAATGGCGGCAGCCCAAAAGCCGCCGACCCGACCCCATCGCCCGCTCCGGTCCAAGGCAGGGCTCGCATCCATGACATGCGAGCCCTGCCGCCCCTCTCCTCTTTTGGCGACAATCCGATTTGCCTCGCGGCCGTCCTCGTGCGAAAGAATTGTGCTTCAGGGCCGGCGCGCCCAACCACTCCAGCAACGAGCGTGAGGCAAGACCGTTGAGCCAACGGCATTCACCGCAGCGATCCGGCAAGACGGCGAAGGGCAAACAGGAGCCCGACGGCAAGCGCGTGACCTTGCCGCGGGCGCTGTCCAAACTCGGCTATTGTTCCCGCACGCAAGCCGAGGCGCTGATTTCGGCTGGCCGGGTGACCGTGGACGGCCGTAAAATCACCGATCCCTCGACCTGGGTCGATCTCGAGCATGCGCAATTTGCGGTCGACGGCGTTGCCATAGCAGCCGAGGAAAAGCTCTATTTCATGCTGAACAAGCCGCGCGGGCTTGTGACCACGCGTGACGATCCCGAGGGACGGCCGACTGTTTATGATTGCCTGAAAGATATAGATGCGCGGCACCTCGCCCCGGTCGGGCGCCTCGACAAGGCGAGCGAGGGCTTGCTTCTCTTTACCAATGACACGGTACTGGCTCAGGCGCTGCTCGATCCGATCAGCCATGTCGGCAAGCTCTATCACGTCCAGGTCGACCGGATCATGGATGAAGAGCAGTTCGCACGCATGGAGCGGGGAATCATCGATGACGGCGAGCTTCTGACTGCCAGCTCCGCGCGCCTGCTGCGCAGCGGAGATCGCAATAGCTGGATCGAAGTGGAGCTCAAGGAGGGCCGCAACCGGCAGATTCGCCGAATGCTGGAGGCGCTCGGCATCGAATGCCTGCGACTGGTGCGCGTGACCTTCGGCGCGATCGAACTCGGCGATTTGCCGAAAGGCGCCGTCCGCGCCTTGACCGAAGATGAAATTCGGCGGCTCCGCCAGCGCGCCGAGTTAAAGACGAGCGGACACAATGGAGCGAAGACAAGACGCAATGCAGCCTCATGATTTCTGGCAGGAACTCCATCCGCCGCATAGTTTTTTGGCCGAACGGGAATATCGCGACTTCTATGTGGCGGAACTGCCGGATGGGTGTCAGCTGCAGCTGCCGATCCGCGTGCTGGCCGATGGCGAGCACGCACTGGCCTCGCTGATCATCAATCAGGCCAGTTTTGCTGTGCAGGAGGCGCTGGCCGAAGCGCTTGCGGCGCGGATTGCCGCTTATGATATCGAGGTTGTCGCCGGATTGCCGACGCTCGGCCTGACGCTGGCAAGCGCCGTTGCGCGGGCTCTCGGCCACAAGCGCTATGTGCCGCTCGGCACCTCGCGCAAGTTCTGGTATCGGGACGAGCTGTCGGTCTCGCTTTCATCGATCACCACGCCGAACCAGGAAAAGCGCCTTTATATCGACCCGCGCATGCTGCCATTGCTCGAAGGCAAGCGCGTGGCGCTGATCGACGACGTTATCTCGAGCGGAGCCTCAATTGTTTCCGGACTGGCCCTCGCCGCTTCCTGCGGCATCGAACCGGTGGTGATCGGCGCGGCCATGCTGCAATCCGAACGTTGGCGGGCGCGCGTCGATGGGGGCGGCAAGCAATGGAGCGATCGGATCGTCGGTGTTTTTTCGACACCGATCCTGCAGAAGGTGGGCAACGGCTGGCGGATACCCGACTGAGCGCTTCCTCAGGATGGACGACGGACCGAAGGATGCGGGAATGCACCTCTATATATGCGAAAATCGTTCCGATTCTTGCCGCAATGCGCTAAGGGTCCGCTCAAGAAGCATCCGTCGGGCGGATGCACGAGCCTGTGGTGGACGCGTTGCGAATTCTTTCCGAAGCCCATTTCCCGGAACTGCCCAATTACTATCGCGGCAAGGTACGCGAAAATTACGACCTGCCTGACGGTAGCCGTATCATCATCAGCACCGATCGCCTCAGTGCCTTCGACCGCATCCTCACCTGCATTCCCTATAAGGGGCAGGTATTGACGCAGACAGCGCGCTATTGGTTCGAGCAGACGCGCGACATCTGCCCGAACCACGTCATCGACTATCCGGATCCGAACGTGGTTGTCGGCAAGAGATTGAATATTCTGCCGGTCGAAGTCGTCGTACGCGGCTATCTCGCCGGGACTACGGGCACGTCGATCCTGACCCTTTATAAGAAGGGGCAGCGCGAGATGTACGGCATCACCCTGCCCGATGGCATGCGCGACAATCAGATCCTGCCGGAACCGATCATCACGCCGACCAGCAAGGAATTCGACGGCGGCCACGACGAGCCATTGACGCCGACCCAGATTGTTGAGAACGGCCTCCTGAACAAAGAGCAATGGCAGACGCTGTCCGATTATGCCCTGGCGCTGTTTGCCCGCGGACAGGAGATTGCCCGCAAGCGTGGTCTGATCCTCGTCGACACCAAATATGAGTTCGGCACCGACGAAAATGGCAAGATCATCCTCGCTGACGAGATTCACACGCCGGACAGCAGCCGTTATTGGTTGGCCGACAGTTACCAGGAGCGTTTCGAAAAGGGCGCGCGGCCGGAGAGCTTCGACAAGGATTTCGTGCGCGCCTGGGTCACGGAACGATGCGACCCATACAAGGACGAGATTCCGGAAATTCCGGCCGACCTCGTCGAGCAGACCTCAAAGGTCTACATCCGCGCCTTTGAGGCGATCACCGGCATGCCGTTTGCGGCCGACGACCGCGGCGCGACTCCGCGCGATAGGGTTCGCGCAAGCCTGGCTCGTTATTTCCCATAACCGAAGTTCAAATGCTCACCTGGCGCAAACGGCGCGGCGGGTGAGTTCCCTCAGGGTTGTGTTGTCTAACGATTCCAGGACATGCCGCACCCTTAAGTGGTGTGCAAAAGGGTATGTTTTTTGCAACACTTTAGATTTTTTTTACTCGTACCCTGATATTTCACCCGATCCCACATATGTTCGGCGTCGAGAATTCGTAAAAGCCACTGTGCTATTGCAAAACTCATTGCTAGATTGACGACGACTGCTTCGAGTCATTTTTTGTATTGCGTAAGGCTGGAGCGCCGAACACATGGGTCATGTTCGACCCTTAAAACACTGATCAGTAAATTGAATTGTGGGACAATGTGATGGTTTCCATTCGTACAGCCGCCCCCGCCCTGCTGCTTATTCTGGCAGGTTGCGTCAGCGGCCCAGACCATAAGCCACCGGAAATGCCTCTGCCGGCCAAGTTCTCGGAGGGCGGTACGAAGATGAACGGCGATATCGCCGGTTCGCAATGGTGGACCGCTTTCGGCGACTCCAAGCTGAATGCATTCGCCGCACAGGGACTTGCCCAGAACCTTACCATCCAGCAGACGCTGGAGCGCATCAACCAGGCAGAAGCTGCCGTCGTAAGCGCAGGCGCAGGCGGCCTCCCGGGCCTGACCCTCAGCGGCGACAACACCACCAGCGGCCAAAGAGGCACGCAGGCTCTGCGCAGTCAGGCCGGATCGCGGAACACGACCGGCGCATCTGCCTCGATTTCCTGGCTGCTCGACCTTTGGGGCCAGTATCGCCGGTCAACAGAAAGCGCCAATGCATCGCTCGACGCCGCCTATTCCAGCGTCGATGCTGCCCGCCTGACCTATCTCCAGGATCTGGCAAGCAGCTACGTCAGTGCACGCTACTACCAGACGCTCATCTCGATCGCTCAGGAAAACCTGAAGTCGCGGCGCGACACGCTTTCGCTGACCAAATTCCAGCTCGAAGCGGGTGCCGCATCGCGCCTCGACGTCGTTCAGGCGGAAGGCCTCGTCAACCAGACGCTGGCTTTGGTTCCTGGCTATGAAATCAGCTATCGACAGCAGGTGCATCACATCGCAACGCTGCTCAACGTGTCTTCTGCAACGATCATCGCGCAGATGCAGGGCGGCGGCAAACAACCGGTGTTCCGTGGCAGCGTACGGACCGGCGTTCCCGCCGATCTCATCCGCAACCGTCCGGATATCCGCGTTGCAGAACGCACTCTTGCAGCTTCGACGGCCGAGATCGGCGTGGCTGAAGCCAAGCTCTTCCCGTCGATCACGCTCAGCGGCTCGATTTCTCCGTCCTATATCCACAATAGCGGATCCACGAGCGGCAATCTGACCAGCTGGTCCTTCGGTCCCACGCTGAACCTTCCGATCTTCGATGGCGGCGCCCTTCGTGCCGGCGTCAAGAGTGCGGAATCCGCCAGCCGCCAAAACTACATATCATGGCAGCAGACGGTGAGAACGGCTATCGAACAGGTCGAAAACTACCTGTCTGCCGTTGCACGCGATGCCCAGACCGTTGCCGCTCAGCATGCTCAGGTCAAATCCTATCAGGAAGCCCTGCAGCTTTCGACGGCAAGCTACAAGGACGGTGCCTCCTCGCTGCTCGACGTTCTCGACGCGCAACGTAACGTGACCGCCGCCCAGCAGAGCTTGGCGCAGGCCATTCAGCAGAGCGCCCTCGACTATATCAATCTGAACGTCGCCATTGGCGCCGGTTACGTACCGGCCGGCAAGGCAAATGTTGCCCAGGCTCCCGCCAAGGTCGTCAAGGTTTCGGCCAAGAAGGCGAACTAACAGGGCTGCCGGTCTTACCGGACGAAGTGACAAAGCCGCCGCAGGAAACTGCGGCGGTTTTTTATTGCCTTAACCAGGGCCCAAAACGAAAATGGCGCGTCCCTGTTTTCGCAGGAAACACGCCATCGTCATAAAACAAAAAGGCCGGAACAATCCGGCCTTTCGTCATCCGCTCTCACAACAGTGCCAGTACATCCGTGGTCAAAGGGAAAGCGGAACTGCAGCCAGATTGATTGCTAGAGGTTAACGAAGCGTTACTTCCCTTCAACAATGTCGAAGGACGACACGGCTCGCTTTCCAGCGCGCCAGCCATCCATGCGCTGCATGACTGAACCCTATATCGGAAGGCAAGGCGGCGATTTCAAGGCCGAACCATCATTCCTTTCTCGCCGCAGGCAAAATGGCGGCGGTACCAACGCCGTGATGGCCGGCCGGATAGTGAGCAGATCCCGACAATCCGGCAACTTTCGTCGATCTCAACCGTCATCATTCAAGTTGCATTCATGCGGATACACTTAAAACACAGGTAAAGATTGAAGGCGCGGCACGATATCCTATCAAAATCCGTGCATGCGCAGGCCTTTATCTTGCCGGAATTGGAAAGTCATAGCGAATGGCGCCGGGGTAGGCGCATCAGATACGGAACAGGCATCAAGCCGTTTTCGCGACCATGGTGGGCGAAGGGAGAATATTCATGAGGTTCAAGGTTCTTGCCGCGAGCTTGCTGGCCGCTTTCATAGCGTTGCCGGCTATTGCGGAAGCAGCGGAAGGCTTTGCCACCGCAAACGTCAACATGCGGTCAGGTCCGAGCACAGCCTATCCGGCGGTCACCATGATCCCCGTCGGCGTGCCACTGCAGATCAACGGCTGCCTTAACGAGACGCCTTGGTGCGACGTCTCCTTCTACGGCGGCCGCGGCTGGGTTGCCGGCCGATACATTCAAGCGACCTATCAGTCGCGCCGCATCTATGTTGACCGGCAATATTACCGGCCGCTCGGCATTCCGACGGTGGTCTTCAATTTCGACGATTATTGGGGCCGCTATTATCGCGGTCGCGACTTCTATCGTGACCGTGACCGTTGGCGCCGCGGCCCTGGCTGGGTTGACCGCCGCCCGGATAACAATTGGGATCGCAATCCACCAGGCTGGGATCGCGGCTCGAACTGGAACGATGGACAGGATCGTAACTGGGATCGCCGCCCAGACCGTAATCGTGACTGGAATCGCGGCTCGGACTGGAATGACGGGCAGGATCGCAACTGGGATCGTCGCCCCGGCCGTAACCGCGACTGGGACGGACAGCGCGACGGCAATGGCGATTGGGGACGCCGTCAGCCAGACAACAATCAGGGTTGGGGCAACCGGCCGGATCGTCCGCGTGATCGCCCGGATAACCAGCCGCGCCCAGAACCGCAACGGCAGCCGCCAGTCGCTCAGCCGCAGCCACAGCCACAGCCGCAACCGAATGCCGGTCAGCCAGGTCCTTACAGCCCAGATCATAAGGATTGCCCGGCATCGGAACCGAATTGCCGCATGTCTTCCCGCGGCTCGAACCGCTGAGGGCGGCAGTCCGTCAATGCCAGGAAAACCAAAGGCCGGCGACTGTAACAGTCGCCGGCCTTTCTTTACGAAGAGTATTCCACCTGAAGAGTGTTCGCCTCCCGCGGGATGCTGCGGTGACGCCCAAATGGAACTCCTGCGGGAACGGGCCAGTCCCGAGCCTATCAACCTCTACAACACCTTTTCCGGCTCGCAAGAGCGGAGCGGTCAAGCGGTGAGCGAGAAATGGCGGCTCAATGCATCTTGAGATGCGCTTCCCGCGTCGCCGAAATGAACATTTCCCGCGCCTCCTCAGCGGATTTGCGGCCGTCGATCGCAGCGCGGCACAGGCTTCTGGCCGCAACATAAAGCGGACCGCGCCGATCTGGCCAGAGATTGGCCATGCAATTCAGTGCCTCGGACGGCCCGGTCACGATCTGGAAACTACCCTGAGCAAAACCGATCTCGATTGGATTGCTCCATTTGATTTGCCGCATGAACACTCCTCCTCACAGGCTATCAAACCGTCTGGAACCGCCTTCAAGACAGCCAGATGACAGCACTATAACCTCGATCAGACAATTCGAAAATACAGAAGATTCGGTGCGTCGCGCGAAGTATCGACGCAGCCCCGCGGAGTAACTCCACCTATCGTTGAAGCGGGCCTTGCCGATTTCGGTGATCTTTTCTTGGTGGTGAGCCATGAGCGCAGGTCTCATCGCACTGTTCGAACGATTTAACTTTATTTGTCGCGCGCGATCCGCTTTGCCTCTTCCGGGGAAAAGCCGGCGCGACGGGCGAGTCGCTCCAGACCGAAGATGCGGTCGATCCGATCGACCAGCCATAGTTCAAAACGCTTCCACATCGACATAGCCTCCTCCGCCGCAGGCTTTTCAGCCACAACGGCGCACGATAAACATCGCGCCAGCCCGGTCGTTCGGTTCACCGAAACAGTGGTGGCCTCTGCGCATTCGAGAGCAGTTCCTGCTTCGTCGCGAAGTCGCCGAACAGCTTCTTCAGCCTGGCTTCCTCCTCTTTCGCGATCCGATGGCGTCGGGCGAAATCCTCGACGCTCCAGACCTCCCGCAGTTTGCTCTCGCAGACTTCCTCTATCTTGATCAACGAACTCATGTGCTCGCCCCTTGGTTTTGTCATCGGATAATGCCCGAGGCGGCGGAAAGTTCCTTGAAACGCTTGGAGAGCGGCATCGCGGCGGCTGTCACATTCAGCGCGGGAATGTTCTTAATCCCTCCTTAAATCGCCGCATTTACAGTTCAGGCGGGACTTGATGTCTTCACGAGGGGTTCGTGAGAAAATGGCGGGCGGCGGCCTGTCCCGAAATTCGGGATCCATTTCCAAGGTGATGTACCGGGACAAAGGCGGTTGTATACGCTAAACCACGGTTACCACCGCCGTGATCACCCTGATGGAAGGCATGGAAACACTGGGGCCGGATGATCTTGGGTCGGCTGGACCCGAAATCTGAATTCGCTCTAGAATCAAAGAAATAGAGCATGACATCGTCCGAGAACCGCTGACATTTTTCGGCACCATGCTCTAGGCACCGAGGTACGACCGGCCCGCAATGGCAGATAAGAAGAAGTCACGCCAGAGGATAGAACCATCCTTTTCCAGCGGTCGGGAACGCATCGATGACGGATTCAGCGCCGGCGAACGCATTGTCGGTCAAAGGCGCTCGGCCAAGCGCTACGAAGAGCCGGAACCGGACGAAGATGATGACGACGATTACAAGGACGAGCCGGTGGTTCAGAAACCCCGTCGCGCCCGCAGTCGTCGCAAGCCGACCAGACGTGCGCCGCGCCGCGGCTTTTTCGGCTTTGTTCGCGCGGCAATCTATTGGGGTCTGGTGCTGTGCCTGTGGGCAGGCATTGGCGTCGCCGGCCTTGTTGCTTATTACGGCTCGCGCATGCCGAGCGCCAGCACCTGGTCCATTCCCGAGCGGCCGCCGAACGTCAAGATTACCGATCTCGATGGCAACCTGATTGCCAATCGCGGCACGACCGGCGGCGAGGCCGTGACACTCAGCGACATGTCGCCCTACATCCCGGAAGCCATCATCGCGATCGAGGATCGCCGCTTCTATTCGCATTTCGGCTTCGATCCGATCGGCCTCGGCCGTGCCGTCGTTACCAATGTCCTCACCGGGCACGCGGTCCAGGGCGGCTCGACGCTGACGCAGCAGCTCGCCAAGAACCTGTTCCTGTCGCCGGACCGCACGCTGGAACGCAAGGTTCAGGAAGTGCTGCTGGCTCTGTGGCTTGAGCACAAGTATACCAAGGATCAGATCCTGACGATGTATCTGAACCGAGTCTATTTCGGCTCCAATGCCTATGGCGTCGAGGCGGCATCGCGGCGCTACTTCAACAAATCGGCCAAGGACGTCAATCTCGGCGAGGCCGCCATGCTGGCCGGCCTGGTCAAGGCGCCGTCGCGGCTATCGCCCGCCCGTGATCCGGCCGCTGCTGAAGCTCGAGCCCAGCTCGTTCTGCAAGCCATGCGCGACCAGGGCTTCATCAGCGAAGCCGATATCAAGACGGCGATGGCGCAGCCGCCGACACGCACCAAGAGCTACTGGAGCGGCGCGGAGAACTACGTTGCCGACATGGTCATGGATCAGCTGCCGAAGCTGATCGGCGGCGACGTCAAGGAAGACCTGATCGTCGACACTACCCTCGACATGTCGCTGGAAGAGAAGGCCGAGAGGGCGCTGAGCGACGTACTCGAAAAAGAAGGCAAGAAGCTGAACGCCTCGCAGGCGTCGCTCGTATCCGTCGATGCGACAGGCGCCGTCCGTGCGCTGGTCGGCGGCCGTGACTACGCTCAAAGCCAGTTCAACCGCGCCGTCACCGCCAAGCGGCAGCCGGGATCGGCCTTCAAGCCCTTCGTCTATACGGCAGCGCTGGAGGCGGGTCTCACGCCCAACTCCATTCGCAACGACCTGCCGGTCAAGATCGGCAACTGGGCCCCGGAGAACTACGAGCAACGCTATAGCGGGCCGGTGACGCTCGCGACTGCAGTGGCGAAATCTCTGAACACGGTGGCTGCCCAGCTCGTTGCCGAGGTCGGCCCCGAGCAGGTGATCAAGGTCGCCCACAGGCTCGGCATCGAATCCGACCTGCAGGCCAACAACTCCATCGCGCTCGGCACGTCCGAAGTCTCACTGCTGGAACTGACCTCCGCCTACGCCACCTTCATGAACGGTGGTTTCAAGGTGGCGCCGCATGTCATCACCAAGGTGACGACAGCCTCCGGTAAAGTGCTCTACCAGACCAATACCGACAATCCGCAGCGTGTGCTGAACCCCGATATCGTCACCAACATGAACGCCATGATGGCAGGCGTCATCGCCAACGGAACGGGCAAGGCCGCGCGTATTCCCGGCTGGCAGGCAGCCGGCAAATCGGGCACGACCCAATCCTTCCGCGACGCGCTGTTTGTCGGTTTCACCAGCCATCTGACGACGGGCGTCTGGTTCGGCAACGACGACGGCAAGTCGATGCGCAAGGTGACGGGCGGCGGACTACCGGCGAAAGCGTGGAAGGAATTCATGGTCGCCGCCCACAAGGGCATCACGCCGACGCCGATCTTCGGTGGCGGACAGATCATCGACAATGGTCTCCCGATGGCGCAGACGGATCCGAACGGCAGCCAGCCGACCACCATCGGCAACATCATTTCCGGCACCGGCGATGCCGGGCAGCCCGCCTTGCAGCAACGCCCGATGCAGCAGCCGATCCAGCCGCAGATCGTCAACCAGACGGCCGCCAATGAGGACCCGCAGGATCTGCCGCCGGCAAACCTCACCGACGACACCAATCCTTACAGCTCGAACCCCTATGACAGCGATATCCCGCCTGCCGACATCGGCGACAGCGGCCCTCCCAGGGGCGCCGCGCGGCCGCATCGCTCCTCATTGCTCGATGTCATCCTCGGGCGGTGACGCGGTAGAGGGAGCGGATTCTCCGAGGATTGCCGAACGGCGGCGCGTCATCTGACATTGGCGCGCCGACGGAAGGACCGCGGCGGCTGAATGACCGTCATCAAGAGATGGTCATCTGCAGGCCGCGCCAACTGCTTTCGTTCGACCTCAGATTTCTTCGGCCACGATGCGGGCTACCTCGGCCAGGATGGCCTCCTGGTCCTTAACCGATCCCCGTGCTTCGCCGAGATAGGCGGCAACCACGATCGGATCGCGGCCGGGTGGAAAGATCACCCCGATATCATTGGTGGAAATTCCGTTCCAGGTGCCCGGCTTGTTCGCGATTCGCCAGCCATTCGGCAGGCCGACGCGAAGGCGTTGCGCGGCCGCATCCTTGGAGGCGATCATCCAATGGGTCAGCTTCCCGCGGGATGGGGCTGACAGCGCGTCGCCGAGGACGACCTTCTGCAGCGTGGCCACCATGGCACGGGGAGAGGTTGTGTCATGTGTTTCGCCAGGCTTGACGATATTCAAATCCAGCTCGATCTTATCAAGCCGCGTCACCGGATCGCCGAGGGATCGAAGATAGCCGGTCAAGGCGGCAGGGCCACCGAAGCTCGCCAGAAGCAAATTGGCAGCGGTGCTATCGCTTACGATCAGGGCTGCCTCGCACAGCTGCTCGATCGTCATCCCATCCACCAGATGCGGCTTCGTCGCTTTGAAGGGCGTCACCAGATCGCCCTCCTTGAAAAAGATGCGGCGGCCGAGTTGTTCTTCGCCCCGATCGACGCGGGAGAGCGTAAACGCGACGGCCAATGCCTTGAACGTGCTGCACATCGCGAAGCGTTCATCGAGGCGATTGCCGGTAAGCTGCCCGGTCGCAGTGTTCAACACGGCCACACCCAGACGTCCACCGCTACGCTTCTCCAGTTTTTTAAGTCTTGCCGCGATGCCCTTATCGCCATCCTTAGCGAGGGCATGAGATCCCTGCGACCCCATCATGGCAAGGAATGGCGTCATTAACGCAACGCGACGCGTGATTGTAACGGACATATAGTTGCAATTTCCTGTTTTAATCGTCGGACACAGCGACGGCAAAAAAAGGGGGCAGCAAGGCGTCAAATTTAAGACGGGACGGCGAAGCGAACAGGTCGTGAAAACTTCATCTCCTGCGATGGAAATCAAATCGTCGGTACAGGCACCCGTTGCGGCACCCTCGATCGAAGCGGCATCAAATCAGTGCATCGCTGGAGAACGCGATATCAAACGCTTGAAGGCGCTCGTCAAAGAGTTATCGCTTGCAAACTTTCCGCTGCGAGCCAATCCGCCCAGATCTACATAAAATCGCAATTTTGCAGCTTGCCGCTTGCATGGCCGCTGCAAGGCTGCTCTGATACGCGGTCGCGCAAAATCCGCGGGTCCTCGGCGCATATGGGGCCGCACGGAATTTGGACGACAAACCATTTGTTTTGCTGGATTTCGGGCTATTTCCTGCCTTGCAGTCAGTAAAACCGCTACTTATATACGCGGCATCACCGCAGTCATGGCTGCGCAATCCTCAAGACCATCCCGTAAGGGGCTGTCAATGGAATGCCTGACAGGGGTTCCGACAGCTTGCTTCAAGGAGAGAATGACATGGCAAAAGTAATTGGTATCGACCTTGGAACTACGAATTCCTGCGTCGCCGTCATGGACGGTAAAGACGCGAAAGTGATCGAGAATGCCGAAGGCGCCCGGACGACCCCCTCCATGGTAGCCTTCACCGACGACGGCGAACGTCTCGTCGGCCAGCCGGCCAAGCGCCAGGCTGTCACCAACCCCACGAATACCCTCTTCGCTGTCAAGCGCCTCATCGGCCGCCGCTACGAAGATCCGACCGTTGAGAAGGACAAGCACCTTGTTCCCTTCAACATCGTTCGGGGCGACAATGGCGACGCCTGGGTAGAAGCTCAGGGCAAGGGCTATTCGCCCGCACAGATTTCCGCGATGATCCTTCAGAAGATGAAGGAAACCGCTGAGTCCTATCTCGGCGAGAAGGTCGACAAGGCCGTCATCACCGTTCCCGCATACTTCAACGACGCTCAGCGCCAGGCAACCAAGGATGCCGGCAAGATCGCCGGTCTTGAAGTGCTGCGCATCATCAACGAGCCGACGGCTGCGGCACTTGCTTACGGCCTCGACAAGAAGGACGGCAAGACCATCGCCGTTTACGACCTTGGCGGCGGCACCTTCGATATCTCCATCCTGGAAATCGGCGACGGCGTCTTCGAAGTGAAGTCGACCAACGGCGACACCTTCCTCGGCGGTGAAGACTTCGACATGCGCCTCGTCGAATACCTCGTTGCCGAGTTCAAGAAGGACAACGGCATCGACCTCAAGGGCGACAAGCTTGCTCTGCAGCGCCTGAAGGAAGCTGCCGAAAAGGCCAAGATCGAACTTTCATCCGCACAGCAGACCGAAATCAACCTGCCCTTCATCACGGCAGACGCCACTGGCCCGAAGCACCTGACGCTGAAGCTGACCCGCGCCAAGCTGGAAAGCCTGGTCGACGATCTCGTCCAGCGCACCATCGCTCCGTGCAAGGCAGCCCTCAAGGATGCCGGCGTCACGGCTGCCGAGATCGATGAAGTCGTTCTCGTCGGCGGCATGAGCCGCATGCCGAAGGTACAGGAAGTCGTCAAGCAGCTGTTCGGCAAAGAGCCGCATAAGGGCGTCAACCCGGATGAAGTCGTCGCTCTCGGCGCAGCCATCCAGGCCGGCGTTCTGCAGGGTGACGTCAAGGACGTTCTGCTCCTCGACGTAACCCCGCTGTCCCTCGGCATTGAAACGCTCGGTGGCGTCTTCACCCGTCTGATCGAACGCAACACGACGATCCCGACGAAGAAGTCGCAGACCTTCTCGACCGCTGACGACAACCAGTCGGCCGTGACCATCCGCGTCTCGCAGGGCGAGCGCGAAATGGCTGCCGACAACAAGCTGCTCGGCCAGTTCGACCTCGTCGGCCTGCCGCCGGCACCGCGTGGCGTTCCGCAGATCGAAGTCACTTTCGACATCGACGCCAACGGCATTGTTCAGGTTTCGGCCAAGGACAAGGGCACCGGCAAGGAACAGCAGATCCGCATCCAGGCTTCCGGTGGTCTTTCCGACGCCGACATCGAAAAGATGGTCAAGGATGCAGAAGCTCATGCCGCCGATGACAAGAAGCGTCGCGAAGGCGTTGAAGCCAAGAACCAGGCTGAGAGCCTGATCCACTCCAGCGAGAAGTCGCTGAAGGATTATGGCGACAAGGTCACGGAAGCCGATCGCACCGCGATCTCCGACGCGATCGCAGCGCTGAAGACGGCAACCGAAGCTTCCGAGCCGGACGCAGAAGACATCAAGGCCAAGACCCAGACCCTCATGGAAGTTTCCATGAAACTTGGCCAGGCGATCTATGAGGCTCAGCAGGCTGAAGGCGGTGCTTCGGGCGATCACTCGGCAGCCGGCAAGGACGATGTCGTCGATGCCGACTACGAGGAAATCAAGGACGAAGGCGACCACAAGCGGTCTGCATAAGCGCGAACCGAAAGGTTCAGGAAACTTAGATCCGGCTGCCTCATGGCAGCCGGAAATCCATTTCCAGGGTCGAATGCTGAATGGCAAAAGCGGATTTTTACGAGACATTGGGCGTCTCAAAGACGGCGGACGAGAAAGAGCTGAAAAGCGCCTTTCGCAAGCTGGCGATGCAATATCATCCGGACAAGAATCCGGACGACAGCAGCGCCGAGCGGAAGTTCAAGGAAATCAACGAAGCATACGAAACGCTCAAGGATCCGCAGAAGCGCGCAGCCTATGACCGCTATGGGCACGCTGCTTTCGAGCATGGTGGCATGGGCGGTGGCGGCGGCTTTGGCGCCGGTTTCGGCGGTGGCGGCTTCTCCGATATTTTCGAGGATATTTTCGGCGAGATGATGGGTGGCGGACGCTCGCGCGGACGCTCCTCCGGTGGTCGCGAACGCGGCGCCGATCTTCGCTACAACATGGAAATCTCGCTCGAAGAAGCCTTCAGCGGCAAGACGGCGCAGATCCGTGTGCCGACCTCCATTACCTGCGACGTCTGTTCCGGTTCTGGCGCCAAGCCTGGCACCCAGCCGAAAACCTGCGGCACCTGCCAGGGCTCCGGCCGCGTGCGCGCCGCACAAGGCTTTTTCTCCGTCGAACGGACCTGCCCGACCTGCCATGGCCGCGGCCAGATTATTCCGGATCCCTGCAGCAAGTGTCATGGCCAGGGCCGCGTGACCGAGGAGCGTTCGCTCTCCGTCAACATCCCGGCCGGTATCGAAGACGGCACGCGCATCCGCCTGCAGGGCGAAGGCGAAGCTGGTCAACGTGGCGGACCTTCGGGTGACCTCTACATCTTCCTCTCCGTCAAACCGCATGAGTTCTTCCAGCGCGATGGCGCCGATCTCTACTGCGCCGTGCCGATCTCGATGACAACAGCAGCACTTGGCGGCACTTTCGACGTGGCAACGCTCGACGGCACCAAGTCCCGCGTTACCGTTCCCGAAGGCACGCAGGTCGGCAAGCAATTCCGCCTGAAGGCCAAGGGCATGCCGGTGCTGCGCTCCAGCCAGGTCGGTGATCTCTATATCCAGATCCAGATCGAGACGCCGCAGAAGCTGACAAAGCGCCAGCGCGAACTTCTGCAGGAATTCGAACAGATCTCTTCGAAGGACAACAATCCCGAATCAACCGGCTTCTTCGCCCGCATGAAGGATTTCTTCGACACCTTCAGCGACTGATTCGCGAATCAAAGTGTTTCACATGAATCCGACCGATGATTCGGTCGGATTTTTTGTTTGGGCGGGCGAATCACGTCCGGCACCGCGAATCAGCCCCAGGTGAGCGGATCGAGCCGGAGATAGAAGGCGAGACGCTCGCGATCAGGTTCCGCTATCTCCAGGACTTCGAACAGGATCTCGAACGCCCGCTCGGCCTGCTCCCGTGTCGCCCAGTTTTCTCCGGCATTGGCAATCATCAGCGCAAGATCGACATAGCGATCCGCTTTTCCAACGCGCCCGAGATCGAGCAGGCCGGTGCATCGCAGGCTATGCGGATCAACCATAAAGTTGGGCATGCAGGCATCGCCGTGGCAAAGAACCTTGTCGGCCGCCTCTTGCGCAAGCCGCACAGGCAGATCGCGTTCGATACGCTCCAGCAATTTATAAGCCGGTGTGTCCCGATCTTCCGGCGGCAGGAAATCCGGATTCACAGCATCGCGCGAAACCACATCCGCTGCCCGCGCGAACATGAGCGACAGGCTGCGATCGAAAGGGCACGCCTCAGCCCGCAGTTCATGGAAAGTCCGGAGTTGCAGCACCATCGAGGGCCAGGCCTTCAACAAGGCGTTTCCATCCAATTCGACTGCAGGCACACCGGGGATTGCCGTCATGATCAGGCAAGCACCATCCTCGACCTCACGCCAGTCGATGACCTCGGGTACTACGATCCCCCTGCCCTGTAGCCAAAGCAGCCTGTCACGTTCGCCAGCAAGGTCGGCCAAGCGTGCTGACGACGCAATTTTCGCATAGGCGCGGCCATCCTCGCGTCGATAGACAAGATCGCCCGATTCGCCCTGCTTTACGCGTGACCAGTCGGCATGCGTATGCGCGAGCAATGCCTTTGCAGTGTCCAATTGAGCCCCCATTCATGGTGTCCGCAGAGCATAGCCATATGGGGAGCGGGCTTTCACGGTGCCAGAGGCTGAAAGCCAAGTGTTGACCATGCACCGATCGACGGTCGAGAAAGACGGCAAAATCCTTGCACTTGGGCGGGGTTCGGCATACGCCTCGGCCAACGACACGAATCTCAAAGACCCATGCCGGACAAGGTTTTCATCTCGCGCCTGAAGCTCACCGACTTCCGCAACTATGCCGCGGCGGCGCTGGCGCTTGACGAGCGGCACGTCGTACTGACTGGCGACAACGGTGCGGGCAAGACCAATCTGATGGAGGCGGTTTCGCTGCTTTCGCCCGGCCGAGGCCTGCGACGGGCAGCCTATGCCGATGTCACCCGCGTCCACGCGCCAGGTGGATTCTCGATCTTTGCCGAGCTGGACGGGATGGATGGCACGGTCGAGATCGGCACCGGCATCGACGCCACAGACGAATCATCAGCCCGCAAACTGCGAATCAACGGCACGCCGGCCAAGGCGGTCGATGAACTGACCGATCATCTGCGGGTTCTCTGGCTGACGCCGGCCATGGATGGCCTATTCACCGGCGGCTCCTCGGAACGTCGCCGTTTTCTCGACCGACTGGTGCTGTCGCTTGATCCCGCCCATGGCCGCCGCGCCAGCGATTTCGAGCGCGCCATGCGCAGCCGCAACAAGCTGCTTTCGGAAGGCCGTTTCGACCCCTCATGGCTCGCTGGTATCGAGGAGCAGATGGCCAGCCTCGGCATCGCCATGGCGCTCGCACGGCAGGAAATGCTCGGCCTTCTTTCCCGCCTGATCGGCGAAACGCGAGAGGCAACACCGTTTCCCTCCGCGGCGCTCGAACTTTCCGGCTTCCTCGACGGGCAGTTCGACCGGCCCGCCGTCGATCTTGAAGATCAGTACGCCGCAATGCTGCGCGAGGGCCGCTACCGCGATGCAGCGGCCGGCCGCACGCTGGATGGGCCGCACAGAGCCGATCTCCTGGTGCGCCATCTTGAAAAGGATATGGAGGCGGAGCGTTGTTCGACAGGCGAACAGAAGGCGCTTCTGGTCGGCCTGATCCTCGCCCATGCCCGTCTCGTAGGCAATCTGACCGGCTATGCGCCGATCCTGCTCCTCGACGAAATCGCCGCTCATCTCGATGAGGGCCGGCGCGCCGCACTTTTCGACCTCATCGACGGCCTGGGCGGTCAATCCTTCATGACCGGCACCGACAAATCCATGTTTTCGGCGCTTGGCGAGCGCGCGCAGTTCTTCACCGTTTCGCATGGCGGCATTACAAAATCCTAGCATCTCAAACTCGTCGATCATGATAGGATCGCCGCCATGGATCCTTTGACACCAGACGAAATCGCCCGTTATCAGCGCCACATCCTGCTGGCCGAAGTCGGCGGGGCGGGGCAGCAGCGGTTGAAGGCTGCGCGGGTGCTTGTCATCGGCGCGGGCGGGCTCGGTGCCCCGGTACTGCAATATCTCGCCGCTGCCGGTGTCGGAACGCTCGGCATTGCCGACGACGACCGCGTTTCGCTGTCCAACCTGCAACGGCAGGTGATCCATGATACCGGCACCATCGGCGAGCTGAAAACGCAGAGCGCAGCCGACGCCATCGCGCGGCTTAATCCGCATGTACGGACCATCCGCTTCGAGGAACGTTTTTCGCAAGATACGGCATCCCGGCATCTTGGCGGCTTCGATCTCGTTATCGATGGCTCGGACAATTTCGACACGCGCTACATGGCAGCAGACGCGGCCGAGGCTGCACGCCTGCCGCTCGTAACCGGCGCTGTCGGGCGATTCGATGGATCGGTGACGACGTTGAAGCCATACGAGAGCGATGCGGAGGGCGTGCTCAATCCGCGCTATCGCGATCTCTTCCCGGCGCCGCCGCCGCAGGGGCTTATCCCCAGCTGTGCCGAGGCCGGCATCATCGGCGCCTTGACCGGAGTCGTCGGCACGCTGATGGCCATGGAGGGGATCAAGCTCATAACAGGCATCGGCGAACCGCTGATCGGTCGCCTATTGCTTTACGACGGGCTGGCCGCTCGGTTCGAAACCATTCGCTATCGCCGCAAGCGCACCAAGGCAGCAGCCGAGTGAGCGATCTGGCAATTCAACGGCTGGATGGCAGCTTCCATCGCTGGAGCGAATTGCTCGACCTCATCCTCGCCTCTTTCGCTTACATGGACGGGCGGATCGATCCACCATCCTCCGCGCTTTCGCTGACACCGCAGTCTCTCCGGGAAAAAGCGCGCAACGAGATCGGCTACATTGCGTTGGATGGCGACAAGATAGTCGGCTGTATATTTTGCCGCGCGGAGCCCGATACCCTCTATATCGGCAAGCTAGCCGTGCTGCCGGACACGCAGGGCAAAGGAATCGGCAGGCGCTTGCTGGCGATGGCCGAGATGGCCGCCCACAATCTTGGTCTCACAGCCCTAAGGCTAGAAACTCGCATCGAGCTGACTGAGAATCACGCCACCTTCGTAAGCTGGGGATTCGTGAAGACAGCTGAAAACCGCCATGCGGGCTTTGCCCACACGACCTCAATCGAGATGCGCAAGAGCCTGGCTTAAAGCACGGCGCGATCTCTAGGGCCCGCTTCTCGCGCTTCAGCTCTTTGGTTTGATGGACAACCGCTCAACCCTTTTGCGCGACATGCATCAACCTAGCGAAACGGCAGCACGCGATTTGGCGGACGATGGCCGTCGATGAAGGCGCGGATGTTGATGATGACCTTGTCGCCCATGTCGATTCGGCCTTCAAGCGTGGCCGAACTCATGTGCGGCAGGATCACCACCTTGCCCTCATTGGCGAGCTTGACCAGCTTTGGGTTGACGGCCGGCTCATTCTCGAACACGTCGAGCCCCGCGCCGGCGATCTTTCCCTCCCGCAGGATCTTGATCAGCGCCGTCTCATCGATGACATCGCCGCGCGCCGTGTTGACGATGTAGCTCGTCGGCTGCAGCAGGGCCAATCGACGTGCGGATATCAGATGATAGGTGGCCGGTGTCGATGGGCAATTGACCGAAACGATATCGACGCGGGCCAGCATCTGGTCAAGGCTGTCCCAATAGGTCGCCTCAAGCTCGTCCTCAGTCGCCGGATTGACGCGCTTGCGATTGTGATAGTGGATGGAAAGGCCGAACGCCTTGGCGCGGCGGGCAACCGCCGTGCCGATGCGTCCCATGCCGACGATGCCGATGCGTTTGCCGTGAATGCGGCGACCGAGCATCCAGGTCGGCGACCATCCGGCCCATTCGCCGGGATTGTCGGTCAGCACGCGCGCACCTTCCGCCAGCCGCCTCGGAACGGCGAGGATGAGCGCCATGGTCATGTCGGCGGTATCCTCCGTCAGAACATTCGGCGTGTTAGTGACGGTGATGCCACGCCGGGCTGCGGCTTCGACATCAATGTGATCCGTGCCGTTGGAGAAGCTCGCAATCAGCTTCATCTGCGGGCCAGCTTCGTCGATCACCTCGGCATCGATTCGATCGGTGACCGTGGGCACCAGGACATCGACCGTGCGGACAGCCTGGATGAGTTCGTTCTTGGTGCGCGGGTGATCGTCAATGTTGAGTTCGGCATCGAAGAGTTCGCGCATTCGCGTTTCCACCGCATCCGGTAGTTTGCGCGTGACGTAGACCTTCGGTTTTTTCTTCGTCGTCATGGCGAGCGGCGATGCCTTGTTCAGATGTTCTTAACCAAGAAGCAGGATAATTTTCCCGTTCCGGGCATTTCTACCAGACCCGCAGGCGAAGACAAACAAAACTCGCTGACGCGATCCGAGGAATTGCCACTGGCCGGAGCGAATGGGCGATGGAAACAACGCCTTCGTCATGACGAACGAACGGAAATCCCATGCGTGGCAAAGTATTGAAGTCCTGCGCTATTTTAACAATAGGCCTGATAATGGCCTTTGCGACGACCGACCTTGCAGCCGCCCAGGCCGCCAAGGGGCCGAGCGGATTACCGTTGCCGCGCTTCGTGACGCTAAAATCCAAGCGGGTCAATCTGCGCATCGGACCAAGCTCCGACTACGCCGTGTCATGGCTCTACCTCAAGCAGGGATTGCCTGTCGAAATTATCCAGGAATACGATAACTGGCGGCGCGTCCGCGATGCAGACGGCACCGAGGGCTGGGTCAACCAGTCGCTGCTGTCGGGCCAGCGCTCGGCCATCGCAGCACCTTGGATGAAGGGCAAGGGCAAGGCTGTTTTCGTCAATATGCGCCGCGAAGCACAGCCATCCGGCACTGTCATCGCCAAGCTTCAGCCCGGCGTGATGATGAGCATCCGCGAATGCACCGGCAACTGGTGCCTCGTCACCGCCGACAGCACCGAAGGCTGGGTGGCTCAGTCCGAGATCTGGGGTGCTTATCCCGGCGAAGCCTTCAAGTAACGCTTCCCTCGGCATCACGCGCTAAACGCCATCGCGGTTTAACGATTCCTTAGAAAGCAGAGCCGTTCTCGCACGACTTTTCCGGCGGGACGATATATCTGCCATGGGAAAGGGAGGCAGGTGTCTTGGCTTATCTACTCGGGGTTCTGGGCGTTGCAATCGTCGTATTCGTATCGACGAACGTCGACGACATCTTCGTTCTTCTCGGTTTCTTCGCCGATCGGAAATTCCGGACGAAGCAGATCGTCATCGGCCAGTACCTCGGTATTGCCACTCTATACGGCTTCAGCGTCGTTGCTTCGCTTCTCGTGCTCGTCATACCAGCCTCCTATATCGGCCTCCTCGGCTTTGCGCCGATCTATTTCGGGCTGAGGAGACTGTGGGAACTCTGGAAGGGCATCGACACGGACGACAACCCGGAAGATCACAGCAAGGCTTCGGCCGGACATAGCAATATCGCTGCCGTCACGCTCGTCACGATCGCCAATGGCGGTGACAATATCAGCGTCTACACGCCGCTCTTCGCCACACGCTCCGCCTCCGAAATCCTGGTTATCGGCTGCATCTTCGCGATTCTGACGGCAATCTGGCTCGGTGCTGCGCATTCGCTCGTCAATCATCGGAAACTCGGCGCGCCGATCCGGCGATATGGACACAGGGTCGTGCCATTCGTCCTGATCGCGATCGGCATTCTCATCCTGTACGAAGCCGAGACGGCAAGGCTTTTCTGGAGCTAAAGCACGCCACCGCCCGCGTTTGCGCAATATGTTCCAAGCCGCATTTCCGCGGCTTCATAACAAAAAGCCGCCCCGACGATCTGTCGAAGGCGGCTCATATTCTTATATTCCAGAAATTCCAGGGACCAAGCTCGGTCAGAGAAGGCCGAATGTCTTGGCCTTTTCCGATAGCGACTGCATCGGGCGCGGGCCGATCTGCTCGATGACGGTTGCGGCGGCGAGGTTGCCGAGCTTGGCGCAATCTTCGAGGCTGCGGCCCTGCGTGTAGCCGAACAGGAACCCGGCGGCGAAGAGATCGCCGGCGCCGGTCGTGTCGACGCGCTCCTCGATCGGATGAGCATCGACGACATAGCGTTCGTTGCCGCGCACGATGACGGCACCGTCCTTGCCCGTGGTTACGGCGGCGATCTTGCAATCGGCTGATATCAGCGTGAGCGCCTTTTCGAAATCGTCGGTCTCGTAGAGCGACAGGGCTTCGTCGCTATTGGCAAAGACGATATCGACCGTGCCGGAGCGCATCAGGTCAAGAAACTCGGCGCGATAGCGGCCAACGCAGAAGCTGTCGGAAAGGGTCATCGACATTTCGCGGCCATGGGCATGGGCGATGCGGGCGCATTCGCGGATCGCTTCCTTGGCGCGCGGCGGATCCCAGAGATAGCCTTCGAAATAGGTCACCTTGGCATCGGCGACGACCTCTTCCTCGACGTCTTCCGGGCCAAGCTCGACGCAGGCGCCGAGATAGGTGTTCATGGAACGCTCGCCATCTTCCGTCACGAAGATCATCGAACGCGCCGTGGGCGGGAAAGTGCCCTTCGCCTTGGTCTCGTAGTGAACGCCCTGGGCGCGGATGTCGTGGGCGAAAATCTCTCCGAGCTGATCTTCCGCGACCTTGCCGAAATAGGCAGCCTTGCCGCCGAAATTGGCAACGCCCGCTGCCGTGTTTCCAGCACTGCCACCGGAGGCTTCCAGCGCCGGGCCCATGCGCGAATAAAGAAGTTCGGCGCGTTCGGCGTCGATGAGATTCATCGCGGCCTTGGTGATTTGATTGTCGATCAGGAACTGATCGTTACAACGGGCGATAATGTCGACGATGGCGTTGCCAACGGTCAATACATCGAAGCGAGTCATCTATTGGAGGATCCCGGTACTGGTGATAGCCGGTATCCGGTATTATCGGTTTTTGCGAAGTTTGGAAGAAAAATCAGCGTTTGAGGCGCCAACTAAATTCCAATCAGTCATTTGCCTGTCACTTTCTATCTTTAAATGCTTATCAAGCGGCTGGGATGAGAAGCTCACAAGGCTTCAAGCCAGCTGGGGAAGGAATGATGCCTTCCGCCTCACCGGTACGCGGGCCGACCACGGATGAACTGGCGGCATGTGCACCGGGGGGACCGCCTCTCGGGGCGGGATCGACGAAAGCGGGCCATGCCCGCTTTTTTTGTTTTTCCGGGTTCTCACACCCGGGCATGCTGATAGAACTCGCAGATCGAATTCCTCAACCTGCGATCTTCAAGCCCAGCATCAGGCATGTCCGAAATCCTCACCGACGTCCTACCGGTATTTCTGCTGATTCTCGTTGGCTGGGTCATCGTGCGCACAGGGCTTTTGAAAGCCGATGTCGGCGAGGCCATGAGCGAATTCGTCTTCAAGATCGCCGTGCCGCTTCTGCTGTTCCAGACCATCGCCGGAGCCGATTTCCGTGGCGCGTCGCCATTTCGATTGTGGATCGCCTATTTCTCCGGCGTGGCCGTCACCTGGGCCGCGGGCCACATCGTCGCGACGCGGGTCTTCGGGAGGGATGCGCGCATCGGCGTGCTGGCCGGCGTTTCCTCGGCCTTTGCCAATACGATCTTCATCGGCCTGCCACTCGTCGGCCGCACGGTTGGTCCCGATGGCGTCATGGCCATGTCGATTCTGATTGCCGTGCACCTTCCCACCATGATGATCGCGGGCACACTGCTGATGGAGCAAGCCGAGCGCAAGGAGAATGGCGGGGCTGGACGCAGCACCGGCGAACTGCTGCGGCAGGTCGGCAGAAATCTCGTCCGCAATCCGCTGGTCATCGGGCTTTTCTGCGGCCTGATCGTTCATCTGACTGGCCTTCGCTTCCCATCGACGCTTGCCACCGTCGTCGACAGCATCGCCAGTATCGCGGGGCCGGCGGCGCTGATCTCCCTTGGCATGGCGCTGCGTCAATACGGCCTCTCGGGCAATCTCGGCATTACCAGCGTCATCTCGGGCTTCAAGCTCTTTCTGCTGCCGGCCTGCGTGCTGGCGGCCGGTCATCTGCTGGGCTTGAGCCCGGAATGGCGCACCGCACTCGTACTCACCGCCGCAGTTCCTACAGGTGTGAACGCCTGGCTGATTGCCAACCGCTTCGGTGTCGGTCACAGTCTCGCCGCCTCGACCATCACGCTGACAACAGCGCTCGGGGCATTCTCCGTGTCGCTTTGGGCCTATCTGCTCACATAGCGCAGGCTCGACCCCACGACTGAAAACGCATCTCTCGTCAAAGGGAGAAGCACGCAGGAAAATGGTCATATATTTTGCGCATCCCGGCCTTCCCACCCGGAGCGCAGCAAAGGATGGCACATGAATATTGCAGCTCCACTTACCAATTCCGCTTCGGCCTATTCGCAGAAAGTCTTCGTGCTGCAGGGCGGCGGGGCGCTGGGCTCCTACCAGGCCGGCGCCTTTGAAGCATTGCGCGAACAGAATATCGAGCCGGACTGGATCGCCGGCATCTCGATCGGCGCCATCAACGCCTCGATCATGGCTGGAAACATACCCGGCGAGCGGCTGGAAAAGCTGCGCTCCTTCTGGAACAAGGTCACCATCCAGCTTCCCGTCGATGTTCTGATGGAACGACAACGCGAAACCAGCCCATTTTACCGCACCGTCAGCAGCTGGTGGGTCTCGACCCTCGGGGTGCCCGGCTTCTTTTCCCCTTGGGCCATTCCTGCCTGGTTCCAGCCACGCGGTTCAGCCGGCGCGACCAGCATCTACGATACCGAGCAGTTGCGCCGGACGCTGCTCGACCATGTGGACTTTGACCGAATCAATCACGGCCCGGTGCGACTGAGCCTCGGCGCCGTCAACGTTCGCACCGGCAACTTCGCCTTCTTCGACAACAGAGACACGAAGATCACGCCGGAGCACATCATGGCGAGCGGTGCACTGCCGCCAGGATTTCCGGCGATCAAGATCGGCGGCGAGCACTACTGGGACGGCGGTCTCGTCTCGAATACGCCGCTGACCTATGTGCTGCGCAATGGCGCCGACGTCGACACCGTGGTTTTCCAGGTTGATCTTTTCAGCGCCATCGGGCCGCTGCCGCAGGATCTCGAAGAGGTCGAGGAGCGGCGCAAGGACATTACCTATTCCAGCCGCACGCGACTGAACACCGATCTCTTCCTTGAGCGGCACCGCCTGCGACGCGCCATATCGGACCTCTACGCTCGCCTTCCCGATGAGGCCAAGGCCGATCCGGAGATCCGGAAACTGGAGCAGCATTGTTCCAACTACGGCGTCACCATCATCCACCTGATCTACCGCAGCAAGGAATTCCGCGCGCATTCCAAGGACTACGAGTTTTCCTCGCTGTCGATGCGCGAGCATTGGGGGGCCGGCTTGCGCGATGCCCGCAAAGCACTGGCCGCGGAGGATTGGCGCACGCCGCCGAGCGCCGAAGACGGACTGAAGGTCTTCGACCTCGATCGGCGAAGCCGTTCGCGCCGGCACTCGATCTGATTCGCAAACACGAAAAACCCGGCCTCAACGGCCGGGTTTTCAATCCATCATCAGGACTGCCTTAGTTGGTGGCAGCCGGTGCGTTCGGATCCGGCAGCGGAACCTGCGTATCGGCGAGCGTGCGCAGATAGGCGATCACGTTGGCGCGATCCTCTTCCTTCGGCAGACCGGCAAAGCCCATCGCCGTACCGGCAACGAACTTCTTCGGAGCCGCCAGGAAGTGATAGAGGTGATCGTAGGTCCACTTCTCCGCGCCGCCCTTGGAGAAGTCCTTCATGCCGGCCGAGTAGGCAAAGCCCTCATGCTCGGCGACCGGACGGTCGACGATACCCCAGAGATCAGGGCCAACCTTGTTCGGTCCTCCCTTTTCTCCGGAATGACAGGCCTGACACTTCTTGAAGATCGTCTCGCCGACCTTCGCATCAGCCTTCTGCAAAAGCTGAGCGATCGGCGTATCCGGCTTTGCGGCCGCAGCCTTCTCGCCACCAGCCGGCTCTTCTGCGGCAACGATGGCAAAACCCGGCTTTTCCGGTGTTTCCGAATGGAAAATAAATCCTGACGCGAGCGACACGGACTTCAACACGAACAGCGTGGCCAAAAGTGCCCCGACTCCCATGTTCACGTAGGATGAATTCATCTGCTATGCTCCCCTCGCCGCCAGCATCCTCAGCCGGCCCATCTTGAATTCGCGCGAAACCTATGTCTTTTGGCTGTTTCTTGCAACTCTGTAAACGGCCTCCACCGTGAGACGTTTTGACACTTTTCCCGCAGGAATAGAAGGCCCAAGAATGACAGATCCAAATTTAGACAAGACGCTGGTTCTCATTCCTGCTCGAATGGCCTCCACCCGCCTGCCCGGCAAGCCGCTCGCCGATATTTGCGGCCTGCCCATGATCGTACAGGTTGCCAAGCGCGCGCGCGAGGCGGCGATCGGTCGCATCATCGTCGCCGTCGACGATAAGGACGTCTACGACGCGGTGGCGAATGCCGGCTTCGATGTCGTCATGACGCGAGGCGATCATCAATCCGGCTCGGACCGCATTTACGAGGCGCTGCAGGCTGTCGACCCGCAGGGCCGCGCCGAGATCGTCGTCAACGTGCAGGGCGACCTGCCGACGATCGATCCCGAGACCATTCGCGCCTCACTGCGTCCGCTTGAAAATCCGGCCGTCGACATCGCGACGCTCACCGTCGAGATCAAGGACGAGGAGGAAAAGACCCTGCCGAGCGTGGTCAAGGTTGTGGGGTCGCCGATCTCGGACAGCCGTCTGCGCGCGCTTTATTTTACCCGCACCACCGCCCCTTACGGCGAAGGGCCGCTCTATCATCACATCGGCCTCTACGCTTATCGCCGCGCGGCGCTCGAAAAATTCGTGAGCCTCGGCCCATCGACGCTGGAGCGGCGCGAATCGCTGGAGCAGCTGAGGGCGCTGGAGGCCGGCATGCGCATCGATGTGGAGATCGTTGACACGGTCCCGCTCGGTGTCGATACTCCCAAGGACCTCGAAAAGGCCAGACGCATTCTTTCCGCCGCCTCTCTCTGACGGCATTTCCCCAAAGGCAGTCCCCCCAAAGGCAGTTAGATGATTTCCAAGACCAACAAGATCTCCTTCCAGGGCGACTACGGCGCCAATTCCGATATGGCCAGCCGTGACATGTTCCCGACCATGGAGCCGCTGCCCTGCCAGACCTTTGAGGATGCCCTGACCGCCATCGACAATGGCGAGGCGGATCTCGGTATGATCCCGATCGAGAACACCATCGCCGGCCGCGTCGCCGACATTCATCATTTGCTGCCTGAATCCCGCCTGCACATCGTCGGCGAATATTTCATGCCGATCCGCTTCCAGCTGATGGTCCTGCCGGGCGTCAGGAAGGAAGAGATCCGCACGGTGCACAGCCATATTCATGCACTCGGCCAGTGCCGCAATATCGTGCGTGCCAACGGCTGGAAGCCCGTGATCGCCGGCGATACGGCCGGTGCGGCCAAACTCGTGCAGGAAACCGGCGACCGCAGCATGGCGGCGCTGGCGCCGCGGCTGGCGGCCGATCTCTATGGCCTCGAAATCATCGCTGAGAATGTCGAGGATACCGAAAACAACATGACGCGCTTCGTCGTGCTGTCGCGTGACGAGGACTGGGCGGAGCGCAGCGCGCCCGACGAAAAGATCGTCACCACCTTCGTCTTCAACGTGCGCAACATTCCGGCCGCTCTGTACAAGGCACTCGGCGGCTTCGCCACCAACGGCATCAACATGACGAAGCTCGAAAGCTACCAGCTCGGCGGCCGTTTTGTCGCGACGCAGTTCTATGCTGACATCGAAGGACATCCCTCCGACCCGCATGTGCGCCGCGCTTTGGAAGAGCTGCGTTTCTTCTCCGAAAAGGTCCGGATTTTGGGTGTCTACAAGGGACATCCGATGCGGGGCCAGCTTTAACTTTCGCGCTGACATAGGCCACTTCGTGGTTCGAGGCATCACCGTTTTCGCTACGCTTAGCGGCGATGCACCTCACCATGAGGTGGGGCACATTCTGCTGCGAGGCACAAAAGAGCAGTCCTCATGGTAAGGTGCGGAGCTCTAAAGCGCGTCGCGATCTCTAAGATTCGCTTCACGCGCTTTGGCTCTTTGATTTCACGCATGTCGTAGCCGCAAAAACCGCTGCTCACTTTTGCGCGACATGCTCTAAAAGCGAAGCCTCGAACCACGAGGGCGGGTGATGAGACCATCGCAACTGCATCCGACTGTTATCCTTCGACCTCGGCGACCACCTCGATATGATAGCCGTCGGGGTCTGTGACGAAGGCCGCAAAGTAGTCGGGTGCGTAGTGTGGGCGAAGACCCGGCGGGCCGTTGTCTACGCCGCCGTGACGCAATGCGGCCTCATGAAACAAGGCGACTGCTTCGCGTGTCGGTCCAGTAAAGGCGAGATGAAAGCCAAGGCCCGGTGGCTTGGCAGCGTCACCCCTTAGTTTGATCGCAAATTTATCGCCACCGCCCGGCAGACCATATCCCACTGCCTGGTCGGCATCGCCCGGCTTCAAATCTTCCCAGACACGCACGTAGCCCAATGGCGTAAAAACGGCGTCGTAGAACGCGGCGGCCTTTTCGATATTCGAGACACCAAAAGAAATGTGATGCAGCATTTGATCCTCCTGTCGTTCGATCGCGGCATCCGCCGATGAATGTTTTTGTGCAAGGCCGCAGATTCACTCGGACGAGAGGGAGCAGCGAACGGGAGCGCGCTTCGACTTCAAGCAAACCTGTCCCTCATCCAGCCTGTCACCCTCTCCCGCGGCGGGGGACAGGGTGAGGCCAATGAAGACGGCCTTACTTATCCGGCTCACAAACACGCAGACGATGACCATCGGGATCGAGCACGACGAAGGTCGGGCCGAAATCCATCGTCGTCAGTTCCTGCGCAATCGGCAGGCCTTTCGCTTTCCATTCCTGATAGTGCTTTTCGACGGCACCAGCGCCCTCGACCATGAAACCCAACTCGCCGCGATTGCCGATGGCGGAAGGCTGTGGTTCAACGCTGCTGCGGCGCCACAGGCCGAGATTGAAACCATTTTCGAGCGCAAACGCTACGAAATTCGGCGAGGAAAATGTCGGCTCGTGGCCGAGCAAATCACGGTAGAACGGCGCGCTCTCGGCAGGATCCTTGACGTAGAAGACGATGAGATTCGGGGTGATCATTGGACATTCCTCTTGGTTGAGATGGATTTTGGGGCATGGGTAGGCGGTCCGGCGGGCCGTGCGCGGCCTGCCGGGGAAAGATTTATCGATCGTCGGTCAGGTGTTTACTGACATGCGCTTCCCGTACGCATCGCGATCCTTGGATCAGTTTCTTGCGCCTGGGATTTTGATTTTACTGCTGTCGTTATCGCAGAAGTGGGAGATGCCTTAACGCATCTGGTCTTCCTCGCGATAAGGAGCATGGCCGTCGAGAAAGCCGAGATCGCGCTTCACGGAGTTCGGCGTTTCCTCGAGATCGAGGCGGTTCCAGCGGCGGCTGAAATAGCCGCTCGCAGCCTGCATGAGGCGAGCCGGCCATACCGGCATCAGAACATTCTTGCCTGCTTGCGCCTCGATGCCGTCGCGATGTGCCTGCTTCGTAATGGTGAAAACGCTGCTTGCCATGATCGGTCCTCCTTCCTGCTTGGATGGTGCCGATAATAGCGAAGCCTACTGACAGTTTCTGGCAGTAGCGTTGCGCTGACAGATCAATTGTGGACCATGCCTTCGCGGGCCTGCCATTCCCTTGCGAGCGCAACGCGCCGGCGGGGGTAGCGCGCCTCCAGCACCGCAAAGTCCACGATGCGGTCGGCGCGGAAATGGCGATAATCCTGGCGCAGCTCGCACCAGGCCATGACGATTCGTGAATTGTCGAAGTAGCCAAGCGCAAAGGGCCAGATGCGGCGGGTGGAAATCGTGCCGTTCACATCACCATAGGTCAATTGCACCATTCGTTCCGTGCGGATCGCCTTGCGCATCAGGGAAAGGTCAGCCTTGTCTTCCGTGATGCGCCGCGTTCCGACGACGACAGCCGCCTGATCGATCGCCTCACGCATCTCCGCGGGCAACACGGCGGCGATCTTTGCGAGCGCATCGGTTCCGGCTGCGGCCAGACGGGCGTCGGTTGCGCGCGCCACCCATCGCGACCCCAGGACCAATGCCTCGATCTCGTCCTGCGAGAACATCATCGGCGGCAGCATGAAGCCCGGCTTCAGCACATAGCCGATGCCGGGTTCGCCTTCGATCATGGCGCCCTGCGACTGAAGGCTGGCAATGTCGCGATAGAGCGTGCGCAGGCTGACGCCGGTTTCCTCGGCAAGCACCGCACCGCTCACCGGCCGGCGGTAGCGCCGCAACGTCTGCAACAGCGTCAGCAATCGTTCCGAGCGGGCCATGGCAGAAAAGAACCTATCGCTTCCATTCCACCCAGTCGCGCATCAGACGATGGGCGATGGCGCCCTTGGGCGGAGAGGTGTTGCCCGACGCCGAGACGCGGTCGAGCATGGCTAGCGTCTCCTCCGGCGTGAACCAGCGACAATCGTCGAGTTCTGCGCCGTCCATATGGATTTCCGTCGACTTCGCCTCGGCGTAGCAGCCGATCATCAATGAGTGGGGCATCGGCCAGGGCTGCGACGCGTGGTAGCGTATGCGGCCGGTATGGATGCCTGATTCCTCGAATGTCTCGCGGCGTACGGCATTCTCGATGGTTTCGCCCGGCTCGACGAAGCCGGCGAGACAGGAATACATGCCGGGCGCGAAATGATGGCTGCGGCCGAGCAGGCAGAGATTTCTCTCCTCGTCGATCGTCAACATGATCACCACGGGATCGGTGCGCGGGAAGATCATGTGTTCGCAGGCCGTGCAGACCCGCTTGTAGCCGCCGATGCGGCTTTCCATGACCGATCCGCAGCGGCCGCAGAAGCGATTGTCGCTGTTCCAGCGGATGAGGCTCATGCCCTGCGCCGCTTCGCCAAGGATCTCACCCTCCAGCAGAAGATCGCGCCAGAGCGAGCGCATGTCTGCCGGCTTGTACTGGCTGGCAAGTTCGTCGGCATTGATGCGCACCGGCACCGCCAGGCGCGGCTCTCCGGTCTTGCGGTAACCGAGAAGGACGGCCTCCTCCCAGTTCGGATCGAGCCCTTCCAGTTCGTAGCGGGCAAACAATGGGTCGAGCACTTGCCCGTCATGCTTCAAAACAAGCCGGTCCTGAGCGAAGGCCAGGATGTGCGTGCCCTCCTTGGCAAGCGCATGCTTGATCGATTCCTCGTCGCGATGCTCCGCATCCCGGTTGAGCTGATTTTCCGCAAAGGCGGTTAGACTGCTGGCTTCCGGATGCGGGGCATCCGAAGAGAAGATGGAATGGCTCATTGTGAAAGCGTTTCCCGCAACTTGGCTATGAGGCTGTTCATGTCTTCGTCCGAATAGGGTTCCGCCTTGCCGTAGCCCCAGACCGGGCCGGGCCAGTTGGCATCCCCTTCGGATCGCGCAATGACATGAACATGAAGCTGACGGACGATATTTCCAAGTGCCCCGACATTGATTTTTGCAGCGCCTGTCAGCGTCTTCAAGGCACTCCCGACCTTGTCGGTTTCGAAGGTCAGGAGAATCCGGTCGAGTGGCGTCAGTTCGAAAACCTCCGACATACCAGGCCGGCGCGGCACGAGGACAAGCCACGGCCAGCGGCGATCCTTCATCAGGCGGACCTCGCAGAGGCCGGTGATCTCAACGAAAACGCTGTCATTCGCAAGGCGGTCGTCGAGCGCAAACTCCTTCAAGGGGGCATCCTCCATTGTTTTTTCAAATGTTTAGCAGTTTTTTTTGACCTTGGCTTGCTTTTGATGACGATATTGCCGATATGTGCATCCGGGAGGTTGGTGGTGGACGAGCCACTCGCCAACCGGGTCAGGTCCGGAAGGAAGCAGCCCTAACGAGCCCGGCACGGGTCATTCGTGCCAGCCTCCCACCCTTTCCGAAAGCAAGACCCGGCTTTCCGGGCAACAAGCAGGGCGATGAGCGACACCGAGCGACAAGCAAAAGATGCCGCTTCGACCGGCACCGGTTACCGGGTGCTGGCCCGCAAATACAGACCCAAGGACTTCACGGACCTGATGGTCGGTCAGGAGCCGATGGTTCGAACGCTGACCAACGCGTTCGAGACCGGCCGTATCGCTCAGGCCTATATGCTGACCGGCGTGCGCGGCGTCGGCAAGACCACGACCGCCCGCATCCTTGCCCGCGCCCTCAACTACAAGACCGCCGCGGTCGATCGGCCTACGATCGATCTGCGCGAACCCGGCGACCATTGCCAGGCGATCATGGAAGGCCGGCATGTCGATGTCATCGAGATGGACGCCGCCTCCCATACCGGTATCGACGATATCCGGGAAATCATCGAGCAGGTGCGCTACCGGCCCGTTTCGGCCCGCTACAAGGTCTACATCATCGACGAAGTGCACATGCTGTCGACGGCGGCCTTCAACGGGCTCCTGAAGACGCTCGAAGAGCCGCCCGAGCATGTGAAGTTCATCTTCGCCACGACGGAAATCCGTAAGGTTCCGATCACGGTACTGTCGCGCTGCCAGCGCTTCGACCTGCGCCGCATCAGCGCTTCCGACCTCGTCGGGCTGTTCACCACCATTGCCGGCAAGGAAGGCATCGAGGCGGAACCGGAAGCACTCGCCATGATCGCCCGCGCCGCCGAAGGCTCGGCACGCGACGGCCTGTCGCTGCTCGATCAGGCGATCGCCCATGGCAGCGGCTTCGTTGCCGCCGATGCCGTGCGCGCCATGCTCGGTCTTGCCGACCGCGCCCGCATCGTCGATCTCTTCGGCCATGTCGTCAAAGGCGATGTTTCGGCAGCCCTTGCCGAATTCAACAGCCAGTACGAGGCGGGCGCCAATCCTGTCGTCGTGCTCACCGACCTTGCCGATTTCACCCATCTCGTGACCCGCCTCAAATATGTGCCCGATGCCGCCGACGATCCGTCGCTCAGTGAAGTCGAGCGCACGAAAGCGGCGGAATTCGCGCAAGGAGTTGCGGTAACCGCACTTTCCCGCATCTGGCAGATGCTTCTCAAGGGCATTGCCGAGACGGAGAATGCCTCGCGCACCGCCGGTGCTGCGGAAATGGTGCTGATCCGGCTCGCGCACGCGGCCCATCTGCCGGCGCCGGAGGATGCGGCGCGCAGGCTGGCCGAATTTTCTGACGGTAATGGCGGCTCCCGCCCCTCGCCGTCTCCGAGCGGCGGCAATGGTGGCGGCGCTGTGTCCTATCAGGGCAGCGCCGTGGCCCGCGCGGTCGAAACACCGGCGCCAAGACCTACGCCTTCCGCACCGGTCGCCATGTTGCGCTCCGTGCCGAATACGCAGCCGGATTCGCAACCTGTCGGCCGTATCGAGTCGAAGCCCGCCGAAGCGCCGAAGCCGCTCGTGCCGATCAATTCCATGGCCGACATCGCCGAACTTGCGAGCCAGAAGCGCGATCCGAAGCTGAAGGCGCTGGTGCGCACATTCGTGCGCCCGGTCAAGCTGGAGCCGGGAAGGCTTGATGTTAGCTTAACGCCGGGCGCGCCGGGCACGCTGCTGAACGAGCTTGCCGTCAAGCTGAAGGAATGGACCGGCATCCACTGGATCGTCAGCCTCAGCCGCGAGGAAGGCCAGCCGACGCTTGTCGAGGCCGAGGCGAACGCCCAGAAGCAACGGGTCGCCGATGCACGGCAGGACCCCGATGTTGCGGCGATCCTGGCGCAATTTCCGGGCGCAAAGATCATCGATGTGCGGGTGCGAGCACCCGAGATGGACGAAGAGGATGAAGCCGCTGCTTCTCCGGCAATCGCCGAATCCATTGATGGCGACATCCTCCCTGGCGACGATATCGAATTCTAAGGTTAGGATGGGTGCAGGCGGAACCGCTTCGACTTGAAGCGGTTGACGACCATGACGGCATATCCTGCCGCTCAAACAGAGACTTGCAGAAGAAGGACCAAAGGCGATGCGCGACATCATGGGCATGATGGGCAAAGTGAAGGAAATGCAGGCGAAGATGGAGAAGATGCAGTCGGAGATCGCCGACATTCGCGTCGAAGGCAAGGCCGGCGGCGGCCTCGTCACCGTCACCGTCAACGGCAAGGGCCTGATGGTCGGCCTCAAGATTGATCCCTCGCTCTTCAAGGAAGACGATGTCGAGATTCTCGAAGACCTGATCGTCGCCGCCAACAAAGATGCTCAGGAAAAGGCTGAGGCGATCGCCGCTGAAAAGACGCGCGAACTGACCGCCGGCCTGCCGATCCCGCCCGGTTTCAAGCTGCCGTTCTGAGCCTAGGCTATTTCTTTCAGCGGCCGGCCGCCTTGCGAATGAGATCGCGGCCGATCGCCTTTATGGGTTCGTTTCGCAGCACCAGCGATGTCGTCACCGCGCCATGGCGGGCAATGGAATCGACGATGGTTTCAAGGTCTGACGGTGTCGGCACGAGAACCTTGAGCAGGAAGCAATCCTCGCCCGTCAGTCTGAGTACCTCGATAATTTCGGGCATTTCCGAAAACTGCTTCAGATACGGCCGGATATGCTCGTGTGTCGTGCGCAGGCGGATGACTGCCATCATGCCGAGCCCGACGGCGGCGGGATCGACCACAGCACGGTAGCCGGCAATCACGCCACGCTCCTCCAGCCGCTTCAGCCGCTCCGATGCCGCCGGCTGCGACAGGCCGACACGACGGCCGAGCTCCGATACCGAGATTCGCCCATCCTGCTGGAGTATTTCGATGATCGACAGATCCGTCGGATCCAGGCCTCTTTCGATAGTCTCCATTGCTCACCTTCAATTCATCGGTTTGGATAAGTTTTATCCGATGGATTGCAATGTCAATCGGTATCCCAGCATGCGAGCTTTTCTCCATGAGAGACCATGGAGAAAGGATAGAGATGAGCGATATCATCACGCTACCGGGGCTTGGCGGCTCGGGCGAAGGTCACTGGCAGACATTGTGGGAACGGGACGATCCAGCTATGCGACGCTTCCAGCCATCAAGCTGGGACAGACCGATACTTTCGGATTGGATTGCTGCGCTCGAACGGGAAATCTCCCGTTCTAGAACGCCGCCGATCCTGATCGCGCACAGCCTTGCCTGCCAGCTGATCGCCCATTGGGCGCCTGTGAAGAAGATGGCGATCCTTGGCGCGTTCCTGGTGGCTGTGCCCGACCCTACTGGCGAAATCTACCTTGCCGAGGCTGGCAGCTTTGCCAATCCGCCACGGCAGCAACTACCCTTTCCGTCTCTGTTGGTAGCCAGCACCGACGATCCGTTCGGCTCCTTCGACCACGCACGCCATAGCGCCGAAAGCTGGGGCAGCACCTTCGTCGATGTCGGGCCACGCGGCCATATCAATGCGGCTTCCGGACTGGGCGACTGGCCGGAAGGCAAGGCAATCTTCGGGCGTTTTCGCGCCGAGCTTGGCTGAACGCAAATCCGGCATTTGGAAAAGCCGCGCCGGAATGCTATCTCTGGCGCTCTTCTTCCAGATATCGTCCAGCCTGCCCTATTGGAGGGAATACGATGAGCCTGTCGACGCTGCTTGTTTTTGCCGGTGCCTTGTTCATTGCAGCGGGATCGCCGGGACCGAACATCGCGGCACTGGTGGCGCGCGTGCTGACGAAGGGCGCGCGCAACGTGCTGCCTTTCCTCTCCGGCATGTGGCTCGGAGAAGCGATCTGGCTGACCTGCGCCGTTGCCGGACTTGCGACCATTGCCGAAACCTTCCATCTCGCCTTCGTGGTCATCAAATGGCTTGGCGTTGCCTATCTCCTCTATCTTGCCTGGAAGATGTGGTTTGCCTCCTCCAACACGGCAGGAGAAGAATTGCCGGACGAGCAATCGGCCACACGGCTCTTCCTCGCCGGCTTCACGGTCACCATGGGCAATCCGAAGATCATGGTCTTTTATGTGGCGCTGCTGCCTTCGATCATCGATCTGCACGGCGTGACGGTTTCCGGCTGGGCCGAGCTGGTCGCGACGATGTTTGCGGTGCTCGTCGTCATCGACCTCTCCTGGGCGATGCTGGCGGCCAAAGCCAGAACCTTCCTCAAGAGCCGCCGAGCTGTGCGCGTCGCCAATCGCGCCAGCGCCGGCACCATGGCAGGCGCGGCCGTCGCGATTGCCATGCGGTGATTTCAGGCCGCTGCGTCGCTTTCGATGAACGCACGCAGCTTATAGTGGATGGGCGCCGCCAGATAGCGCGCCCGATCCTCCGATGACAATCGCCTGCCGAAGGTCGCCATCATTTCCGGCATCGTCACCCTCGCGCCTGCATAAGGCAGATAGGTGACCGGCATGTCAGCACTCACCGTGCCGCCCGCAAGAACGCGGCAGTAGATGCCGGGGCGACCGGCCCGGATATAGCGCTTGACGAATTGCGGATCACCCATCTTCGCTGCGAAGGTGGAACAAGGAATACGCGCCGATGTCACTTCCAGAACAAGATCGCCGGCTATGAATTGATCGCCGACGGCGATCTCGCGATTGTCCAGGCCTTCGATGATGAGATTTTCACCGAAGGTGCCCGGCTCCAGCGATCCTCCAAGCTCGCTTGCCCACCAGTCCAGCGTCAGCGAACCCTCGACATACACGGCCTGATCGCGGCCGCCATGATGCTTGCGATTGCAGATGGCATCACCGAGCAGCCCCAGTTCGTCGATCATGACGGCACCGCCGACCGCGTGCTTGTTGATGCCGGTCTTCGCTTTCTTGCCCGGCAGCATTTCAGGGGCGCCAAGGCAAACGGCCAGAATTTTCATCGGTCAACCGTTCCTTCCGAGATTCCGTTCTTGAAGCTTATGAGCTAAAAGCCTCCCATGGCAAAGCGAGTCACCGGCCCCGAAATCGAAAAACTCATCCAGCTCCTGGCGAAAGTGCCGGGCCTTGGACCGCGCTCCGCGCGCCGCGCCGCGCTGCATCTCATCAAGAAAAAGGACCAGCTTCTCGGGCCGTTATCTCATGCCATGGGCGATGCCTACGATAAAGTGAAGATCTGCTCGCGCTGCGGCAATGTCGATACCGTCGATCCCTGCACCGTCTGCACCGACGACCGCCGCGACCAGTCCGTTATCATCGTCGTCGAGGATGTCTCCGACCTCTGGGCTCTGGAACGATCAGGCGCGATGAACGCCGCCTATCACGTTCTCGGCGGTGTCCTGTCGCCCCTCGACGGTGTCGGGCCTGACGATCTCAACATTCGCGGATTGATCGCCCGCATCAGCGAAGGCGGTGTCCGCGAAGTCATCATCGCCGTCAATGCGACGGTCGAAGGGCAAACCACAGCACACTATATAACTGACCAGCTGGATGGCCTCGAGGTCAAGATCACCCGTCTTGCCCATGGCGTGCCCGTCGGCGGCGAGCTCGATTATCTTGACGAGGGCACGCTTGCGGCAGCGCTAAGGGCGCGGACGGCGATTTGAGGCGATTACTTTCGCGAAGACATAAGGATTGAGCATGAGGAGAGTGCATACCCCCCTCTGTCAGCTTTCGCTGACATCTCCCCCACAAGGGGGGAGATTGGTCGCCTGTAGCACCGACCTGTCTCAAGCCAATATCGTATCCGCAGAAACTTCAGACCATCGATATGGCGTGAAGCGCGCGGCCAACAATCTCCCCCCTTGTGGGGGAGATGTCCCAAACGGGACGGAGGAGGGTATCTTTCGGCATATTCGATACCTGCTCGTCCTCCTCCTCGCCCTCCTCCCCCTCCCCGCTCTCGCCGCCTCGAAAGCCGATGTCGAAGCGCAGTTTCAGGTCTGGATCCAGAAGGATCTCTGGCCGGAAGCGCGAAAGGCCGGCATTTCGGAAAAAACCTTCCAGGCCGCTTTTGCCGGCGTGACGCTGAACTGGGATCTGCCGGATCTCGAGCCGCCGGGCTTCCCGAAACCGAAGCAACAAGCGCAGACACAGGCCGAATTTTCCTCTCCCGCCCCCTATTTCAATGAGGGGCGGCTGCAGAAACTGGCCGTAACCGGGCGGGGCCTCGCCTCGCAATATGGGCCGGTGCTGCGGCGGATTGAGAAGTCCTACGGCGTACCGGGACCGATCCTGCTGGCGATCTGGGGCCGAGAGACCGGCTTCGGCATCGCCAAGCTGCCGAATTCCGCCGTTCAGGTGCTGGCAACCAAAGCCTTCATGTCGACGCGCAAGGACATGTTCCGCAACGAGCTGATCGCCGGACTGCGCATCCTCGAACATGGCGACGTTACGCCCGATCAGTTCAAGGGCTCCTGGGCCGGCGCGCTCGGCCAGCCGCAGTTCATGCCGACCAACTATCTGAAATATGCCGTCGATTTCGATGGCGATGGCCACCGCAACATCTGGACTTCGGTGCCGGACACGCTGGCATCCATCGCCAACTATATGGTTCAGAAGGGCTGGCAGCGTGGCCGCGGCTGGGGCTATGAAGTTACCATTCCGCAGAACGTCTCCTGCGCCCAGGAAGGGCCAGACCTAGCCAAGCCGATTTCGCAATGGGCTTCGCTCGGTATTCAGCGGGTTTCCGGCAAGTCATTTCCATCCGACGAAATGCGGGCGATCGGCATGATGCTGGTGCCGGCCGGCCGCGACGGGCCGGAATTCATCGTCACCCCGAACTTCTACGTCATCAAGGAATACAACAATTCCGACCTCTACGGCCTCTATATCGGCAACCTCGCCGATCGCATCGCCAATGGCAGCGGCGCCTTCCAGGAAAGATGGGGCGATGTCGGCAAGATGCTGCGCTCCGACGTCGCAAACATGCAGAAGGCTCTAGAGCGCAAGGGCTACGATGTCGGCGGTACCGACGGCCTGCCGGGCTATAAGACGCGGCGCTCGATCGGCCAGTGGCAGGAAAAGAGCAGCGTGAAGCCGACCTGCTATCCCGATAGCTCCATGCTCGGCGTGCTGAAATAGCTGCGGAAAAGGCTTTCGGCGCGAATGCCTTGCAATTTGCCGGAAAGAGGCTTATATCCGCATCAAATTCTTGATCGTGTGATGAAGAGTGGGCCGCAAGGACCCGCTCTTTTTTATTAGCGCGATCTCCCAATGCATGAACAATGCGGAGTGAATGCTTGTCGGACGTGACAAACGCAGACAATACCAATGAACCCAGGCTGATCGTCGAAACCGGCCTTGATCAACGCGTCGCCGCCATCATCGAGCCCGTCCTTGTGGGCATGGGCTTCCGTCTGGTGCGCGTGCGTCTCCTCAATCTGAACGGCCTGACGCTGCAGGTCATGACCGAGCGCAACGACGGCACCATGACCGTCCAGGACTGCGAAGAGGTCTCCACGGCCATTTCTCCGGTCCTGGATGTGGAAGATCCCATCGATAAGGCGTATCATCTCGAAGTGTCTTCGCCGGGCATCGACCGCCCGATGGTGCGAAAGTCGGATTTCCAGCGCTGGATCGGCCACATCGTCAAGTGCGAAACGTCGATCCTCGTCGATAACCGCAAGCGTTTCCGCGGCAAGATCGTCGCCGTCGATGCCGATGGCTTCACGATCGAACGCGATGAAGCGACCCGCGGCGAGGAACAGAAGGTAACCATTCCGTTCAGCACCCTGGCCGAGGCCAAGCTGATCCTGACGGACGATCTCATCCGCGACGCGCTGCGCGCCGACAAGCTGGCGAAAGCCGAGGCAGCGAACCAGAACGAAGCGGACGACGAAGAAGAATAACCGATCAACGAACCGCCTGACGGAACGGGAAACCTGAAGGCAGGAAGACGGAGACTAAGAACAATGGCAGTCAGTGCGAACCGGCTAGAACTTCTGCAGATCGCAGATGCAGTGGCGCGCGAAAAGGTCATCGACCGCGAGATCGTGCTTGCCGCAATGGCGGATGCGATCCAGAAGGCCGCGCGCTCGCGTTACGGCACGGAGTCGAATATCCGCGCCGACATCAATCCGAAGACGGGTGAAATCCGTCTGCAGCGTCTGCTCGAAGTGGTCGAGAAGGCCGAGGACTATTCCACGCAGATCCCGCTGGAACTGGCCCGCGACCGCAATCCGGACGCAGCCCTCGGCGATTTCATCGCCGATCCGCTGCCGCCGATGGATTTCGGCCGCATTGCTGCCCAGTCCGCCAAGCAGGTCATCGTGCAGAAGGTGCGCGAAGCCGAGCGTGACCGCCAGTTCGACGAATTCAAGGATCGTGTCGGCGAAATCGTCAACGGCACCGTCAAGCGCGTCGAATACGGCAACGTCATCGTCGATCTCGGCCGTGGCGAGGGCATCATCCGCCGCGACGAAATGATCCCGCGCGAAAACTTCCGCTACGGCGATCGCGTCCGCGCCTATGTCTACGACGTCCGCCGCGAGCAGCGCGGCCCGCAGATCTTTCTGTCGCGCACGCATCCGCAGTTCATGGTCAAGCTCTTCACCATGGAAGTGCCCGAAATCTACGACGGCATCATCCAGGTGAAGTCGGTTGCCCGCGATCCGGGTTCGCGCGCCAAGATCGCCGTCATCTCGAACGACTCGTCGATCGATCCGGTCGGCGCCTGCGTCGGTATGCGCGGTTCGCGCGTTCAGGCCGTCGTCGGTGAGCTGCAGGGTGAAAAGATCGACATCATTCCCTGGTCCAGCGAGCCGGCGAACTTCGTCGTCAACGCGCTGCAGCCGGCCGAAGTCGCCAAGGTCGTTCTCGACGAAGATGCAGAGCGCATCGAAGTCGTGGTGCCGGACGAGCAGCTTTCGCTTGCCATCGGCCGCCGCGGCCAGAACGTCCGCCTCGCATCGCAGCTGACCGGCTGGGATATCGACATCATGACGGAAGCCGAGGAATCGGAACGCCGCCAGAAGGAATTCAACGAGCGTACGAACCTGTTCATGGATGCGCTCGACGTCGACGAAATGGTCGGCCAGGTTCTGGCCTCGGAAGGCTTTGCCGCCGTTGAGGAACTGGCTTACGTAGATCTCGATGAAATCTCCTCGATCGACGGTTTCGACGAAGATACCGCGCAGGAAATCCAGACCCGTGCCCGCGAATATCTCGAGAAGCTCGAAGCCGAGATGGACGAGAAGCGCAAGGCGCTGGGCGTCTCCGACGAACTGCGAGAGATCAACGGCATGACCGCACAGATGATGGTCGCCCTGGGCGAGGACGGCATCAAGACGATCGAGGACTTCGCCGGCTGCGCCGCTGACGACCTCGTCGGCTGGAGCGAACGCAAGAACGGCGAAACGAAGAAGTTCGAAGGCCTGTTCTCCAAGCTTGAAGTCTCGCGCGTCGAAGCTGAACAGATGGTCGTGCAGGCTCGCCTGCTGGCCGGCTGGATCACCGAAGCCGATCTCGCCGCTGAGACCGAAGAGGTCGCGGAGGACGAAACCGAGCAACAAGCATGACGATCACCGAGGGGCCTGGCGCACCGACTGAGGACAATGATCTCGGCGGTAACGACGCAAATGGCCGCATGTGCATCGTAACACGCGAAAGCGGATCACCCGACGAATTGATCCGCTTCGTAGCCGCTCCGGACGGAACTGTCGTTCCCGATCTGAAGCGGCAACTGCCGGGACGCGGCTGCTGGGTTAAGATAGACCGGGCACTGGTGGACAAGGCAGTGGCGAAGAAACTGTTTTCCCGCGCTTTGAAGGCGGAAGTGACGGCACCGGCAGATCTCGGTGCCGTCGTCGACCGGCTTCTCTTGGCGCAACTGGCCGGGATGATGCACATGGCTCGCAAGGCGGGCCGGTTCGTCAGCGGTTCATCGAAGGTTGATGGCGCCGTTCGCAACGGCTCGGCAATTGCCGTGTTTCATGCGATCGCCGCCGCCGCCGATGGCGTCCGCAAGATCGACCAGGCACGAAAAGCCTGGCATCTCGGTATGGAAACCGAAAAGGAAATACCTTCCTTCCGTGTCTTTACGGAAGCGGAGATGGAAGAACTGATGGGCCAGAATGCTTTTATCCATGCCGCAGCGCTTGCAGGGCAGGCGGGTGAGGGTGTAGTGAAGCGCGCAAACCTGCTCGAACGGTACCGCAACGGCGGTCAGTCCCGGGCAACGGGCGGCGCTGGCCGGCGAAAACAATGACGCGGTCACCGGCCTTTGCCGGACGCCTCATTAAGGTACATGCATTGAACGACAGGGTCTGACGGACGTTTCCGTGCCCTGTCCGAAGGAACAGGAACGGAATGACCGACAATCAAGACGACAAGACGCTGAATGTTTCAGGTAAGAAGACTCTCACCCTGAAGCCATCAGGCGTAAACCAGGGCACCGTGCGCCAGGACATGGGCCGCGGTCGCACCAAGGCGGTCGTGGTTGAGACCCGTAAGCGCCGCCCGCTACGTCCTGAAGACGAAAAGCCAATCACGCCGGTAACGACCGCCGCGCCCTCGGTGACGCGCGTCGCCGAACCGACGCCGCAGCCGCCGCGCCCGCCGCAGCCGGCTCCGCGCATTCATCAGCCTGGTGGCCAGCAACAGCGGCCGGGACAGCCCAACCAGGGTAGTCAGCAGCGCCCGCAGCAGGAGCGTTCGTCGCGACCGGTGGTCTTGAACCATCTGTCGGCCGGCGAGATGGATGCTCGCCGCCGTGCGCTCGCCGAAGCCCAGGTTCGCGACGCTGCCGATGCCGTGCGCCGTGCCGAAGAAGAAGCACGCCGCGCTCAGGAAGAAGAGGCACGCCGCATCGCCGAACAGGCTGAAGCTGCACGCCGCGCCGCAGAAGAGGCCGCACGCGCCGCAGAAGCCAAGGTCGAGACACCCGCACCGGTGGAAGCGCCGAAGCCGGCAGTCCAGACGCCTGCAGCTCCCGTCGTTGCACGTCGTCCGGATGCGGCTCCTCAGCCGGCACGCCCTGGCGCTCCTGCTGGCGAGGCGCCGGCCAACCGCCGTCGCGTCAATGAAGAAGAGAGCGATCGCGGCCCGCCCCGAGGCGCTCCGGCACGCGGCAAAATCGTACGCCCGGAACCGGCAAAGCCTGTTACCACGCGTCCGAAGACCGAGGACGAGCGCCGCCGCGGCAAGCTGACGGTTACCACGGCCAATGTCGATGAAGACGGCAATGCCCGCGGCCGTTCACTTTCGGCCATGCGCCGCCGCCAGGAAAAATTCCGGCGCAGCCAGATGCAGGAAACGCGCGAGAAGATCTCGCGTGAAGTCGTGCTGCCCGAGACCATCACCATTCAGGAACTGTCGCAGCGCATGTCCGAACGCGCCGTCGACGTCATCAAGTACCTGATGAAGGAAGGTCAGATGATGAAGCCGGGCGACGTCATCGACGCCGATCTGGCCGAACTCATCGCCGGCGAATTCGGCCACACGGTCAAGCGCGTTTCGGAATCCGACGTCGAACAGGGCATCTTCAACGTTGCCGACG
>Ga0209437_100378_pt1 | contig 45392 bp, 24 predicted proteins | sample AraplaL_Cvi_mTSA_FD_184266 | JGI IMG/M metagenome (GOLD analysis project Ga0209437, IMG submission 184266) | Arabidopsis root microbial communities from the University of North Carolina, USA - plate scrape CL_Cvi_mTSA (SPAdes) (version 2) | ecosystem: Host-associated > Plants > Roots > Endosphere...
CGCAGGAGCGGTGAAGGATTAAGGATGGTGTAATCGAGATCGACGTAATCTGTTCCAATTTTGATCCATCCCTCAAGTCTGATATTCTTATCTATAGATGAAATAACAGATGCCATATAAGTTGGATGAATAGCGCCACCTTATATATTCAAGAAAGAGGGATGACAAAATGGCTTCTTCACCCTATATGATCGGCGTAGATATCGGCACAACCTCCACCAAAGCCGTCTTGTTCGAGCAGAACGGCACCATCGTGGCTCAAGGCAGTGCCGATTATCCGCTGCACACCCCCACACCTGCGATTGCGGAGCAGGATGCGGAAGATATTTTCAAAGCAGTCATCCAATCGGTCAAACAGGCTACCTCCAAAGCGGGAGTTAAGCCGGACGAGATCCTGTTTGTCTCGTTCAGCTCAGCCATGCACAGCATTCTCCCTGTCGATCAACACGGCACACCGCTGATGCGGGCCATGACATGGGCAGATAATCGCAGTGCCGAGTGGACCGAAGCACTCAAATCGGAGATGAATGGTCATGAAATCTATCTGAGAACAGGGACGCCGATTCATCCGATGTCCCCACTCACCAAGATCATGTGGCTCACTCGGGATCAACCGGAACTGTTCCAGCAGACGCACAAATTCATATCCATGAAAGAATATGTGTTCTATAAATTATTTTCTGAATACGTCATTGATCACTCCATGGCCTCCGCCACCGGACTCATGAATCTGGAGAAACTCGACTGGGATGCAGAAGCACTGCATGTGGCGGGCATCACGCCGGAACACCTGTCCCGATTGGTACCAACCACACATGTGTTAAAACATGGATTGCACCCCGAGTACGCCAAGGAGATGGGCATTGCGTTCACCACACCGTTTGTCATCGGGGCCAGTGATGGCGTGCTCTCCAATCTGGGCGTTAACGCCATTGATCCAGGCGTCGTAGCCGTGACCATTGGCACCAGTGGAGCGATTCGTACCGTCGTGGACAAACCGGTGACCGATCCGAAAGGACGCTTCTTCTGTTATGCACTCACAGAGGATGCATGGGTGATTGGCGGACCCGTGAACAACGGCGGTGTTATTTTTCGCTGGATTCGGGACGAGTTAGCGGCTTCCGAGGTAGAGACCGCGAAACGACTTGGCATTGATCCGTATGAAGTGCTCACTCGTGTCGCCGAAAATGTACCTCCGGGTTCGGAAGGGCTCTTGTTCCATCCGTACATGACGGGTGAGCGGGCTCCGCTCTGGAATCCCAATGCACGCGGCTCGTTCTTCGGCCTGACGCTGCATCATAAGAAGGAACATATGATTCGCGCTGCGCTTGAGGGTGTATTGTTTAACCTGTACACGGTCATGCTGGCGATTGAAGAAAAGATTGGTCGTCCGAAAAAGATTCAGGCGACAGGCGGCTTCGCCCGCTCCGAGCTGTGGCGGCAAATGATGGCAGATATTTTCGATCAGGATGTCATCATCCCCGAAAGTATTGAAAGCTCCTGTCTCGGCGCAGCCGTACTGGGCTTGTACGCCCTTGGCCGCATCGATTCCCTGAGTGCCGTCTCCGGCATGATCGGATCAACGCATAGACACCAGCCGGACCCGGATAGTGTCCGCGTCTATCGGGAACTACTGCCGATCTTCATCCGCATCTCCCGCAAATTCGAAGAAGAGTATGCGGATATTGCTGCTTTTCAGAACAAGACGATGCAAGGGTAGGCTAAGGCGTGGCACGAAATGGCTAACGAATCGTAGACGTCTTATATAAGGTTTATGGCGTGTTTTCAACATCTAACGAATCGGAGCCACCTTATATCCGATTTTAGCCGCGGTCAGCAGCCCCAAAGTCCGAATTCCCTGATAATAACGTCTCTTCGATTCGTTAGAATCTGACTTATGCCAATTTTCGGTCAATAGCGCGTCTCAGGTTCGTTAGAATTGACAGACCATCGTTACCATGCCGTGAATTACCATCTCCTAAGCTGCATTGGCTCAAAATAACCTACCGCTCTATCGACTACGTCTTACGCACGTTCATAATGACCGTCCCGCCATGTTTAGAACATGCGGGACGGTCTTTTTCATCTACAAATTTTTTGTACATATCTTCATGTAAAGTTTTTTGTATCCATTTAGCTGTAGGTAGAGTTTGTGGCTAATAACGTGATGAAACCCTCTTCCTCATCAGGGTCTCTCAAATGAGTTACATAGGCCAACGAAAAAAAGCCCCACAGTCTGAGAGACTGTTGAGCTTCGTTTCCAAACCATTTTATTATTACTTAAATTATACTGCGCTATTACTGATTATACTTGCTGAACGCATTCTGGTCGGCCTGTACATTCTCCAAATACACAATCTGCCCCGCATCATTTACACGCGCGATATCAATACCTGCTTTGGCATATACCGTTCCGTCTGCCGCTTGTCCGCATACCGCCCAGTTGGTTTGGTAGCTGCCGTCAGGCTGTTGCACCCAACCGTCCCACATATGTTTTACGTCCTTATTGTACTCGTAGAAAGCTTTCATAAAACCATCGAACCCTGTTCGACTGGAGCCGTTAAGTACAATTTCTGCGTCCGGTGTAAAAAGGGACAATAAATCCTGCATGGCGCGCTCGTCTGTGCGTGAAGCATCAAATAAACGGAAGTAGTTGTTCAATGTTGTAATGGTACTTATTGTACTCATTCATATTCCTCCTAGAATAAAAAGCCAATTTCCAATCTTTCAGTTCGAATATTTTCGAACTAACTGAAAAGAAATGTAACATACTTCCTATACTGCCCGCAAGATATAGTTCGAAATTTTTCAAACATTGAAAGAGGAAGCCGAATATGCTAACGTCATAGATATGAGAACTCCAACGATACCTATGGCTTCGGAACTGAAGCTGACCACGGTCTGCAATGCATTGGGTGATCCGATTCGTATGAAAATTGCACACTGTTTGGCCAGCTCTGGCGAGAAAAACTGTTCCGCCTTCGAAGTAGACCATATTTCCAAATCCACGTTGTCCCATCACATCAAAATTTTACGTGAAGCCGGCGTGATCCAGCCACGCATTGAAGGCAAACAGCACTTTTATTCCCTACGAAAGGAAGAATTAGAGGTACGTTTTCCAGGTCTCGTCGAGATGATCCTGAATACAACCGAGGAATACGTACATTAAAGTAAGCAGGTCTGGGATCGATCGAAGAACCACATTTCATCATAATGGTATATCTATAAAGGAGGCTAACTATATGGACAAAAAAGCGGCAAAGATACTGCTGAGTACCTTCTGGGGAGGTGGCGGTTGGAAAACAGCTTCTATCCCGTTCTCCGGGGATGAATTTGAGTATGCCAAAAGCAAAGGCGTTATGTTCGACCCACTCACGATTACGCATGACGAGATTGTCCAGCGTCTATACGACATGCATCAGGATGACTCGTTCAAGGAGCGGGTAATATCGGCCTTTCTACATAGTCTGTCCACCAAAAAAGTCTACCTGCGCAGCGCATTATCCAGCTGGGCTTTAACATCGAACATGCCTCTGCATACCTATGCGGAACGCCCTGCCCTTCACCCTAACACCAGTGCCTGCGGGGATTGTAATTACCTGCGTTTGCAGTCAGACAAGGAATATTCCAACGTCGACTTAAACGTCCTGAACTTTGAACGGATCAAGTGGGGCGGTGTGCGTCATGGCTGGCTTCTCTATTGCCTCATGGATTTGGAATTACTGCGTAAGGACAACGATACAAGCTATGAAGTAACTCCTGAAGACCAAGCTATCCTGGTAAAGCTGCTTGAAGCAGCTCAGACGGAAGAACCCAAGGACAGTGCACGTTCACTGGAGAAAAAGTGGAAAGATATCTTGCCTTCCAGCAAACAGGAGCGGGATGCCCTGCTGGAAATCTGGGCGGCAGCCGGTATATTGGTTCCTGGAGATAAGCCGCGAAAAGGCAAGGGTGGTTCCGGTGATTTCATCTTTGCAGCAACCTGGCAAGGTGATGATGGATATCATGCAGAAGCCGTAAAACATTATTTCGGCTCCTATCTTCCTCAAATTTGACTATATGGTACCCAGCAAATCCATGGTTTTAATAAAAAAATATATCTTATGGCATGTTCCTTAAATTGATCGTTAACCTAGACGCACCTAAAGACACGTCAAAGTCTGAGTATAAGTTCTAATTCCTCCTTACTTTTTCGCTTCAAGCCATCGCTCCCTTCACGTGCTTACCACAATAAAAATAAAGCGCAGCACCAACTTTGTTGAAAGTGGCGCTGCCCTTCCCATCTTGATAAATTATTCTAAACTTTTCAACGATTCAATCATATTAATTCGAGAGACCTTTTTCTGAAGCATCAGGTTAGAGAGAGTAGTAAGCAAAAATGCAATCAAGATTGATACCAACATAACAAAAATATTTATTTGATCCGGGATTTGTTGATGGGTACTCGACAATGCCTCAATAATAATCGAATACATGTACACGCTGATTGGCAGAGCTATAATGACTGCAAAAGTGGTGAGTATCATATTCTCGGAAAAGATAAGTCGATTTATTTTATATTTTTGATAACCCAATACCTTAAGAGTAGCCAGCTCTCGATTTCTTTCATAAATGTTGATGGAGGATATGGTGTAAATGGCGCCGAACGAAAGAATAACCGCACTAATGATAAACATAATGAAGATAAAACTATTTTGCTTCATAATAAATTGTGCGGACTTTTTCAAATCATCTTTATCCGCGATTGTATCTACCTGTTTATCTTGTTCAAAAAACTGTCGAACGTTAGGAAGATCTGCGGCATTGTTGGCTTTCACTAGAATCGATGTTGGCTTATAGTCGATGTTAAAACTATTCAGATACGCTATCGAACTAAAGAAAGATGGATTGGAATACTGATTGGATATTTGTGCAACCTTCATATCGACTGTTTTATTTTCAAACGACGGGTCGGTAAATCGAATTTGAATCGTATCCCCTACCTTAACTTTATATTGATTTGCATACGATTTGGGTATCAGCACGCCATTGTCCATAAGTGTCATCGGATTGTCTTTCTCGTCAAAAAATTGGATAAGAGTGTTATCTTTCTCCGTAACGGTCAACGTGGCATTCTCATGTTCATCGCCCTTGGTAAACTCCACAGGAAAGGTCGATTGAACATAGCTGCTTTTAATCCCGGTGGGTAACTCCACCTTTTCCAGCTCTGCCCCTTTCGTGTATTCTACCTTCAGATCATAGGTATTCACCTCTTCGATCTGGTCCGCGACCCTTTGTAAGGACGTTTGAGTACCAAATGCAGTGATCAACAGCACCGTGCTCACCACAACACCTACGGAGCTTGCTATTGCCTTTTGTTTGTTAAGAAAGATGTTTCTCAAAATAAGTTTATTGCTATAGGAAATACGTCCCCACATTTTCGGAAGCCGCTCAATAAGCAGTTTTTTCATCTTCTTCGGCGGTTTAGGCCTCATGGCCTGTGCTGCGTGTTCTCGCAGAATCCCTATGCCGCTCAAGTAACAAGCCAACATGCCGAATGCACTCGAGAATAGAACAGGCATAATGATTGAGAAAGGGGATAAGGAGAATGTTATATTCGGTAATGAGTAGGATCTGGCATTTGACGCCTCAATCATTGGAACAAATATGATTGCCGAAACGATACAACCAAGAATGGAGCCTATGATACCGACAAGTATCGGGAATCCCATGTAATGGAGCATGATGCTACTGTTCTTCACTCCTAAAGCCTTCATAATTCCTACCTGGTTCCTTTGCGAATCGATGATCCGAGACATGGTGAGGAAGAGAATGATTGCTTCGATGATAAAGAGAACCAGCGGAATAACCCTACTCATCAATTTATTGTTATAAACTGTTTGTTGAAGCTGCGAGTAATTGAATGTTCGCTCTTTACTTATTTGACTTACATAAGAAAGTTGTTGGGACTGCGCTTCAACGTTTTTGCCTAATCGTTCTATATCGTATCCTTCTTCCGCATCAATCAAAACCTCATTATAATAAAGGTTGCCGGTGATTCGAGGAATTCCCGCTTCAGCCACATATGCGAATCCAAAAGTTTTATGATCCTGGGTTTCGTTCTTTTTGGCATATTCCACATTTTCGCCCAAGCCGCTAATGGTGAATGGCATATTTGCGTTATTAACAATCAAATTTATTTGATCTCCAACACTGTACTGATGTTCTCTGGCGTAATGGGAATCCAGCAAGATTTCATCCATGCTGGATGGAATCTTACCTTCAACTATTGCAGATGTATTAATATTATTAACTGCGGGGATGGAGTGGATTTTTAAAGCCGCTTTAGTATCACCAAATGATTGCATCGCATCAAAGGTATACCGTCCCTCCACCTCCTTTACCCCTTCAATTCCACTCAACTTCGATATATCCTGCTTGGATACTTGGTCGTAGTAAACGTTTAAGTCACTTAAATTATGGGTTTGAAAGTAATCCTTCGAATAAGAGCTAAGGTTATCACTTAGCGTAACCAGTCCCGTGTAGAAAAAGGCCCCTATGGTGATAACCAATACAAAGGCCAGAAATTGACCGATTGATTGCTTGATATCCCTTAACAATTTTTTCAGTAATTTCATCACCACTCAATCCCTTCAACGCTTTGTTTATGCTCATTAACTGTTACACTTTCGATTCTCCCACTTTTTACTCGAATGATTTTATCCGCCATGGGCACAATTGCCGAGTTATGCGTGACCAACACAACACACTTTTTCGTTTCCGTGTTCAAATCCTGAAGTAGTTTCAAAACGGACTTACCAGTCACATAATCCAATGCACCGGTCGGCTCATCGCAGAGTAATAACAAGGGGTTCTTGGCAACAGCACGTGCTATTGCAACTCGCTGCTGTTCTCCTCCGGAGAGCTGAGACGGGAAGTTTTTTATCCGATTCTTCAAGCCGACTTTATTTAATATCTCTTTGGCATCCAAATGGTCTTTGCATACTTCAGTGGCAAATTCAACGTTCTCTAAAGCATTCAAATTGGGGATTAAGTTATAGAATTGAAAGACAAACCCTACCTTTTCGGCGCGATACCCCGTAAGCTTTTTTTCGTTGAAGCTGGTAATATCCTTATCGCCAACCGTCACATTACCCGAGGTAGCCGTATCCATGCCACCAAGTATATTGAGAATCGTGCTTTTACCGGCTCCGCTTGCACCAAGAACAACAACGAATTCACCCTCGTTAATGGTAAAGTCCACACCGTTCAGCGCTTTGATCGGCACTTCACCAATTTTGTATTCTTTCGTTACATTTTTAAATTCAATTAATGTGCTCATAATTTTCTCTCTCCCCATTATTTATTCGTCATACTTCTGGAGCGCTCCCTATTGTAAGTGTATTTCTATTGGTTAGGTATGTTGGTATGTCACTCATGTAACATACTATAATACATTCAATCTCAACTGTCAATAACTGGACTTGGTGTAAAAATTCACCCCGAAAATCCTCATCAAAATTACAATTTTCATTGACAAATTTTCGCATATAAGTTATGTTTTCCTGCTAGGTGTGTAACAAACTACGATGGTGAGTGGTGAGGTAATGAACGTCACTTTCGACGAAAAGCAGCCAATTTTCCAACAAGTAGCGGATATCATTGAAGACGATATACTCAATGGAACTTACCGAGAGGACGAGCAGATTCTTTCCGTTGCTCAGTTTTCTCAGCTCTTTCAAATCAATCCGGCAACTGTTGTAAAAGGGATCGGCCTGCTCGTAAACGAAGAAATATTATATAAAAAAAGAGGGCTTGGCATGTATGTCTCGTCTGACGCCAAACAAAAGATTAAGAACAAGCGGAGAAATCGTTTTTATAACGAACTGTTGTCCAATCTCATTTGTGAAGCTGACAAACTTGAGCTGACAACGGAGGAGATCATTGAGATGATTAAACAATTAAGGAAGGAATGAATTCATTGTGGATATCGTGCTGAGTTGCGACAAATTAAACAAAAAATATGGTCGAACCTACGCATTACGGGATCTGGATATACAGCTGGAGGAAAACGTCATCTATGGCTTGCTAGGACGAAACGGCGCTGGGAAAACAACCCTGTTAAATGTCATAGCGGGTGGACTCTTCGCGAATGACGGCACCATTGAGGTACGAGGAAAAAAGTTGAGTAAAGGAGCACTTCCAGAAGATTGTTGTTTCGTAAGGGAGAATAACAAACTATTTGGAGGAGCGCGCTTGATTGAGATTTTGCAGTTCGCTTCTAATTTCTATCCCAATTGGGACTGGACGTTTACTCATAAGCTTATTCAAACGTTTGGGCTTGATCCCAACCAAAAAATCAAGCAACTTTCAAGGGGCACCGAATCACTTGTAGGTAACATCATTGGACTCTCCAGCCGATCCGCGTTGACATTATTTGATGAACCGGTACTTGGGCTTGATGTTTTGATGAGGGAAAGGTTTTACAAAGAGCTTTTGGAGGATTACGCCAATCACCCCCGTACAATTTTACTTTCTACGCATTTGATTGACGAAATCTCTCCAATTGCAGAGCAAGTTTATATCATTGATAAGGGTTCCATTTTGCTTCATGACGAGATGAATCAGATCCGCATGTCAGCTCACTTAATTCGTGGAAATTTAGATGCCGTGGCTACGTTTACAAAAGGGAAGCGCGTATTACATACAGAATCATATGGCTACGGGAAACTTGCCGCCATTTACGAAAAGTTAAACGACGAGGACAGGCTGCAGGCCCGCAAACTAGACATTACTATCGAGAATTTGACGCTTCAAAGGTTTTTCTCGTATTTAATCGAAGGAGGTCATTAAATTGGGGGCATTGACCGTTCATTTAAAGGCAACCTATTTGCAATTAAGGATATACATATGGATGGTCATTATTATTATCATCCTTGGCAGATTGGCAGAATTCATTGTTGGTTTCTTTACAGACAGCAGCCAAAAAACAGGACTCGCGGATGGTAACCTGCTGCTGCTAATCTTGCTTATTATAGCGATCGTACTTCCGCTCAGCTATTACAACCGTATCGTACATTTGGGTGCAAGCCGAAAACAATATTTCTGGGGGCTTCAATTCGTTTATATCATGTGGGCAGCAGCCCTCGCTTTATTTAATTCTTTGTGGCCTATACTTGAGGTGAATGTGCTTCATAAAAACACTCTTAATCTTATTGAAGCGTTTCATTGGAATGAATTCGGTATAATGGGTTCTTTTCTCTACCAAACCATTTTTTATTTGATGACAATGGCGCTCCTAAGCATGCTGATCTCCGGCTTCTACCACTTTTTTGGTTGGTTTCTGTGGGTTCTGCTCATCGTGGCAATCCCAACCGGGACGGCTATTCCTGCGCTACGCACTCATGTTGTTTCTTTTTTCGAGGCATTGTTATTCAACGACTCACTCCTCAAGGGGGTCGGATTTAATCTTGTGCTCTTCTTTGTTTTTGTGGCTGTCGGTTGGTTTTTCACCAAGAAAAGAACACATTAAATATACGGAGATAAGAGCATGATGAGTCAAGGAAACAATTAGGTTGAATAAAAAAGGCCCCTCTAAAATTCAATTAGAGGGGCCTGAGTCATATCGTTTTTTATTGATGTACCACTATTCTCTATTCATGTCGTTCCACGCATCCATTCAAGTGAGGAGCAATTTATTCATGGAATCCATATAGGTTTGGATTTCTTTTGTAATACTAATTATTTTATCCTCTTCACAAAACAATTTAATCCTGAGCTCATTTTCATGTCTTGCAATACTGATCTCAGTTGATAAGTTATTCGGATCTCCAGCATACTTTTCCTTCATTCCGTTAATCTCTTCTTTCATTTCTGAATGAGAATCATACAGCCCCATATAGTTGAAGATAGGAATATTAATCGTTTCAGAGGCCAGAATATTATTTAGTGTACGATTTACCTTCTTGTACTTGTTCTTCAGATCTGCTTCCGTCAGTAAAGCTGCAAAGTTAATGTTATGCTCATAAGCAAAACTGGTTAATTCATTGATTTTCTCGAAAGCTTGATTTTGAGGATCACATGGTAGGCTTATAGGGAGTATATCAATAAACGCCCCAACTGTATTGAAATAATTATTTGATTTGTACTTCCTTCCAGTGTGCATAAGTGCAAACGGTATTGTCTTGAGTCCGAAATTCAGTTCTAAGATTTTTAGAAATAGTTTCAAAGATATCTCCCACGACTTATCTTCCATGGATTCGATAATTTCGACTGTCAATGGAATGGAAATGGTTGTATTAATTAACAAGGTCTCTTTATACTTCTTCATATACTGACTGAAACTACGATGAAAATCATCTAAATGAAACCTCTCGATCAGTTCTTTTTCTGTTACCCCTTGCGGTCCTTTCAAGAGTTCGCTCACGTAATGATCATACTGCAAAGGCTTTTGCGCCCTTTGCTCACCATCATTCAAATAAGCTTGTCGTATACTCGCTTGAATGATTTCGGAACTCATTGCATCAAAGATTAAATGGTTACATGGTAGATAAACTTTATAGCTGCTTTCGGAATATCTGATAATAATTATTTTGTACAACAATGTATCACATTCATTTGCACGTACTGCATATTCTCCATAAAGCTCGTTGATGTATGCCTGGATATTTTCTTTCTGCTCTTCACTCGCATACTCCATATCTACATATGGTATATCAATCCCTTTAACCGTGTTATACTCTTGGACCATGACTCTATGATCTGATTTAATTAATACACTTCTTAACAAGCCCTGATCGTTAATGACACGCCAAATACTTTGTTTCAGCAGATGCACATTGATCTTGTGGCGAAACTCCATTATTGAACCGCTATACGTTTTGTTTGTGTCGAGCATAATTTGTTGCATCGCTGATAGCGGATAAACCTTTAAGACTTTATTGTTACTTACAAGTGCAGAACTAAAGGCATGGAGCTGATCCGTTAGTTCTTGCCTCCCATTTATTACACTTAGCGTTAGGACTTCCGTAGCCTTTTCACTTTCTTCACCAATTTCTTTATTGTTCCAATTATTATAAATATCCCGTACATTCTCATAGAAGAAAAAATCTTTGATAGAAATATGGATATTTTCCTTGGTTAGTTCTTTGTGTATCTTCGCAATACGTATCGAATCTCCCCCAGCTTCGAAAAGATTGTCTCTCGCTCCCAGTTTCGTAAGCCCTAATACATTCTTACAAATGGAAATCATCAGACTTTCCACTTCATTTTGTGCTTCCTCATATGGGGTCCCCGTTGTTATGACGCCCTTTAATTCAGGCAATAACTTGCGGTCCACTTTTCCATTCAGATTAAATGGTAACGAGTCCATTCTAATGAAATACGCAGGTATCATATAGGCAGGCAATTCCTTAGCTAACGATTCACGTAATACGTGTATTGCTATTTCCTTCTCAGATACATAATAGGCACAAAGATACTTTGCCTCATTCATTTCCTTGTCGATAACGGCAACCTGAGATACCTCCGGCAACTGTAACATGCTCTGTTCAATCTCACCTATTTCAATCCGATAACCTCTAATTTTAACCTGATGGTCGACTCTTCCTACATATTCGATATTCCCATCAGGGGTCCATCTCACCATATCACCTGTTTTGTAAATAACCTCATTCTGTTGATAGGGATTGGTTATAAATTTTTGTTTAGTTAACGGTTCATTATTCAAGTATCCTCTTGCTAATCCAATACCTGCGATGCACAATTCACCATTTACGCCCGTAGGCACAAGTCTATTGTTGATATCCAGTATTAACACCTGATGATTACGAATTGGAGTTCCGATAGATATTTTCATGTTGTCATCATGGGAGAGATTACAAGTAGTTGTACACACCGTATCTTCCGTTGGTCCATATGCATTTATCACATCTACTTTTTCAAGCAGATGGGAAATCTGCTCATATCTCAGCTCGCTCCCTGCTGTAATCACTCGTCTCAGTCCATCCCTTGCCTCAATGTCAGCCGCTACAAATGGAGGGATTGTTATTGTTGTAATCGCATGTGATTTCATGAATTCGTTCAACAAATTAGAACTGAGCAATACATCTTTATCAGGAATGCAAAGTGTATTTCCTAGTAATACCGTCATAAAGAGCTCCCACGAGAAGGCATCAAAGGCAAAACTCGCAAATTGCAGTATATGTTCATCATTCCCTATCCCAAGATCGCGCTCAAACCAGTACTTCAGATTAATGACTCCCTTGTGCTCTATCATAACCCCTTTAGGTTTCCCAGTGGTTCCCGAGGTGTAGATCACATAAGCCAAATCATTGGAACAATTAATATTATCGATTCGTTCCGCAACATGTTTGTAGAGCCCTTTATCCTCTATATCAACCATCTCTTTAATTTCAAGGGATTTCACTTCCACAAGCTTATGGGTAGAAAGCATAATCTCCGCTTTGCTATCTTGTAAGATATAATTGATCCGATCCTGAGGATAGTTCTCATCAATCGGAAGATAGGCAGCTCCTGCTTTTAAGATAGCTAGTACACCAACAACCATGTCAATGGACCGACCAATCATGATTGGCACGATAGACTCTACACCTATGCCTTTATCTCGCAGAATTTTAGCTATTACATTTGCTCTCTTATCTAACTCACCATAACTTATGGAATCTGCACCGAATATAACTGCTTTTTTTTCAGGGTTGTTCGTAACTTGATAGTCAAACAACTCATGGATCGTATTATCCATATTATAATCCGTATAGGTGGCATTAAAGTCCATTAGTAATTCGTTACGTTCATCTAGTTCTAAGATCTCAATTTCATCGATCCTAATATCTTGATTAGCGATAATTTGGTTCAAAATATTGAAGAAATGTTTTTTTATTTTCAGTACTTCTTCTTCCCCGTAAATTCCATCATTATAGTCGAACTTCACTACCAATTGATCTTCTTCTGGAATAACTTTGATATTAAAATTGTAGTTGGTTTCCTCAAAGATTCGAGATGAACGGATTGAGAGATTAACTTGATCCTGATTGTTTTTGTTGACCATATCTTGATCAATCGGATAATTCTCAAAAACCATCAATCCATTAATGAGACCAGTGCCTACCTCTGTAAACTTTTGAACTTCAACGATCGGGCAGTATTGATAAGCCTCGCTTTCATTAAAGTCCGCTTTGATCCTTTGCAGCAATTTCGTATACCTTTTCTCATGCTTTGTATTCACTCGCAATGGAATGGCATTAATAAAAAGACCCACCATTTCATCAATACCGTTTATTTGGGTTGTTCTTCCCGATACGATAAAACCAAATACAACGTCATCAACATTATTGTATCGTTGCAGTTGAATCGCCCATACGCTCTGGAAGATCGTATTAATGGTAACATTATTGCTTTTGGCCAGAGCTTCAATTTTCTTGGTCACGCTAGAATCAAGGGTTAGAACAACCTCTTGCGGTTTTCCTTGGGTAACGGAAACTTTTTTGAACGGAATTTCGATTTTATTATCGTATCCCTTCAGATACGTGGACCAATAATTCAAGGCTTCAGCCTTATCCTGCAGACTTATCCACTTGATATACTCCTCGTACGGCCTCACTTTCTTCTCTTCTGTAGCAGCATTACATAAAAAACTGTTATAGATGTCGAACAACTCGCCACTAATGATGCCAAACGACCATCCGTCCAAAATAATATGGTGGTTGCTTAGTAATAAGCTATATTGGTGCTCGTCTAGCCTTATCACAAACAGTCTTACTAGCGTATCTTTGGATAAATCGAAGCCTTTCTTCCTATCCTCCATAACCAGTTGTTCAATATAGGCTTCCTTATCATCTTGTACATCCGTGATATCGATGTAGTTGAACGCAGCCTCTCTCGATTTATGAACAATTTGCATGTTTTCCTTGAAGCTGGTACAGTCGAAACTCGTTCGGAAGACATCATGGCGGGAAACAAGCTCCTGAAAAGTCCTTTTAAATAACGGTATGTCCAGTTCTCCGGATACCCGAAGTTCCATATTGACATGGTAGGATTCATTTTGATCAGCCATCGAATGGAACAGCAATCCTTCCTGCATCGGGGTTAGCGGATAAATGCGTTTAATATTTTCGATTTCCCCAATGTAAGGGTCCAGATCATCCATTGAAATATCCTCGTCCGTGAGATCTGATGCGGTTACTTCAACATGATTCCTGGATATGCAATGATCGATGATTCTTTTCAAGCTTTCAAGAAGATGCTTCATCAATTCATCAATGGTTTCATCGGTGTATTCTTCCCTAATGTAGCTCAATGTCAGACTAAGTTCTTTGTGAAGTACCATTCCTGATATACTCAGCGGCTGCAACCTACTACTATCTTTACTCACGGAATCTCCTGGTGATACATCGGATAACGTAAAGTTTTCTCCTGAAATACTCTCATCGAACTGTCCCAAATAGTTAAAAGCGATGTCTGGTTGATCTATATGCTTTAATTCAAAAGGTGACAAGTACTTAAGTATTCCATAACCGATTCCTTTCCGAGGGACTCTTCTAAGCGTATCTTTGGTATGTTTAATTAAATTCGACAAGTTATCTTTGGTGTGTAGTACGACTGGATACTGGCTTGTAAACCATCCGACCGTCCTTGTAATATCGACATCATCAACAATGTGTTCCCTTCCGTGCGATTCCAGATTAATCATGATTCGGTCAGTTGCGTTGAAGCTTCCAATCGTTAACGTCAAAGCAGACAAAAGGATATCGTTGATTTCCGTTGAATACGCCTTATTTACTTTAGTCAATAAATTTTCCGTATATGACTTATCCAATACGATTGTCTTGTTGATTAGTTTAGCGCCAACCACACTTTTAGGCTCCATGTCCTTTTTGAGCTTCTTGATCTTCCATTGGCTAAGGCTATTCCAGTATTTCAATTCATTTTTCAGTATGAATCCGGCTGCATATTTTTTTTGAACGCTCGCCCACTCTTGGAAGGATGTCGTTTTTGTAGGTAATCTGTGTCCTTGCCCATTATAGAGCGAGTCAAAATCCTCTATAATAATTCGCCATGAAACAGCATCTACAACCATATGATGGATAGAAATAAGCAGATGGTCACCATTATCTGTTTTAAACAGACCTAATTTGACTAATGGACCTTTCGCCAGCTTCATGCTTGCTTGGAGCTCGGTGCACAGGCTTGTGATAAAATCATTTTCAATCTTTTCTCCCCTGAAGTCGTAGATACTCAGTTCATACAAATTAGAGGTTGCTTCTCTATTAATTAATTTGCCGTCAGCAAATATCCCTCTGAGAACGTCATGATGCTGTACAATACTCTCAAATGCACGCTCGATCCTATCTACACTAAAACCATCTTTTCTGAACAACATCAAATCCTGGTTAAAATGATCCTTCTTGATAGAATCCTGCTCAATAAACCATAATTGAATTGGAGTCAGCTCGATGTCACCTGTTACATTGCTTTGATCGATGGTCTTTCTTCTCTGTTTTAGATGAGGGAGCATATCATTGATTGTACCGCTGTTCATCAAATCCTTAATATCAAAGGCATAACCTTTATTGTTCATCTGAGCGACGGCTTGAATGGCTTTGATGGAATCGCCGCCTAAAGCGAAGAAATCGTCGTGAATTCCAATCTTATTCACGCCAAGTAACTTTTCCCAGACCTGCGCAATGGCATACTCCATCTCATTCTGGGGCGCCGCATACTCCGTCCCAGTATGTACTTCGCCATCCGGTTCTGGCAGCGAGTTATGATCTACCTTTCCATTAGGGGTTAATGGAAGTCGATCCATCTGTATAAAATACGATGGAATCATGTAGCTTGGCAGAAATACAGCCATATGCTCCCGCAACGCCGATACGGACAGATCCGCATCGGTAATTACATACGCGCACAAATATGCTTCCCCGCCCTTGCTTGTACGAGCGACTACAATCGCATCCCGGATCCTCTCGTGTAGCAACAATTGCTGAGCAATTTCGTTTGGTTCGATTCGGAAGCCACGAATTTTGACCTGTTCGTCAATTCTACCCATATATTCGATATTCCCATCCGACGAATAGCGGGCTAAATCGCCCGTCATATACATTAACGTTCCCGGTTCGAACGGATTCTCCACAAACTTCTCTGACGTTAATTCCGGATTGTTCAAGTAACCGCGAGCCAACCCTGCTCCGGCGACACACAGCTCACCCGCAACTCCAATGGGCTGCAGATGGTTGTGGCGATCAACGATATACGCCTTTGAATTGCTTATCGCTTTACCAATAGGAATCGGCCTATAAAATTCCTCCTCGATGACATAATAGGTAGAGAATGTTGTATTTTCCGTAGGACCATAACCATTAACCAGCTTCAGTGTTGGGTGAGCCGTTCTTACCTGATTAATATGCTCCCATGATAGCGCATCTCCTCCCACAATAAGCGTCTTGAGTCCCGCGAAAATCTTCACATCCTGTTGGACCAATTGGTTGAATAACGGGGAGGTAAGCCACATTGTCGTAATGTGTTTATTCTTGATTTCCTGTCCCAATTTCTCTGCATGTAAGAAGGTTTGCTCCTCAACCAGGACCAGTTCGATTCCGTTTAGCAGAGCCCCCCAAATTTCGAATGTAGAGGCATCAAAGAACATGGCTCCTGTTTGCAGAATCCGATCTCCTTCAGAGAACTGAACGTAATTCGTATTTCTTACAAGCCTTACAACACTTTTATGCTCGACCATAACTCCCTTCGGTTTGCCTGTTGAGCCGGAAGTATACATCACATACGCCAAATCAGATGGGTTGTCGGAGCATCCCGGATTCTCAGAACTTTCCGATGCCAACTCCCTCTCGATATGATCCGTCACTATAATCTCGACACGGCGATCAAGTTCTTGTATCACATCCATATGGGTCGATTGAACAAGGAAAACTCCAGTACTTGAATCATCAAGAAGCATTTTTATTCTTTGAGTCGGATATTTTGAATCAATAGGTAAATAGGCTCCGCCAGCTTTCAGAATTCCCAGAATTCCGGTCACCATTTCAATCGACCGTTCTCCCATGATGCCGACTAATACATTGCTGTCTACTCCCTTATGAATTAAGTAATGGGCCAGACGATTGGCTCTCTCATTAAGTTCCTGATAGCTAATAGTTATATCCTCATAGATCAATGCTGTATGATGGGGCACTCTATTGGCTTGTTCCTCAAACAACTGAATGATGCTTTTATCATGCGAGTAATCGGCTCGCGAATTAAACTCATAAAGAATCCGATTCTTATCACGTTCATTAATGATTTCTAGTTCTTCAACATATAGATGTCTCTTTTCAATAATTTGATCGACAAGAGTTTCAAATCCACTAATGATGTTGGCTATGCTCTCAGCAGAGTAAGCGTTACCATTATAGATGAAATTGATTGCCATTTTGTCGTCTTGGTTAACGACCAACGTTAAGTTATAATTCGTTCCATCAATAAGCTGGAAAGGTAATACAAATTCAGAATTAAGTATCTTCAGATCATTGTTTTTCAAAATTTCTTCATTTAATTGTTTTTCATCAATCGGATAATTCTCAAATACAAGAAGGCTGCTGATCAAATTGTTTTTAACCGCACCGAGATTTTGGATCTCCGCTAGACTTACATAGTCATGTTTGTTATTTTGTAGCGTAGTTTCACTAATCCGATTCAGCAAATCTGGAACATGCAGGGTGTCACTGAACTTCACTCGAAGTGGAATGGTATTAATGAATAGGCCTGGAATAACCTCCACGCCTTTTATCTCGACACTTCTTCCCGATACGACATATCCGTAAACAATGTCATCCGTATTATTGTATTTGCTAAGCAAAATTGCCCAGACACTTTGGATCACGGTATTCACCGTCACCTTGCATTGCCGAGCGATGCGAGTTAAATTGGAGGTTTTTTGCTTATTCAAGATGAGTGCCCGTTCTTTAATGTCGACTTCATTCGTTTTATTTTCTTTTTCGAAAGGAACTTTTGTGATCTGATTGTATTCTTGAAGATAATCTTTCCAGTACGCTTTTGATTTCTCGATGTCTTTATTTTTCAACCATTCAATGTAGGAAACATAAGGCACTGCTTCATTTAAATCAGCCTTGATCCCATGCTTCAGTTCGTTATAGATTTTGAAAAATTCAATTAATATTAGGCTGCTGCACCAGCCATCCATCAGAATGTGATGCAGGTGGGAGATTATGCTGTATCTGTTCTCCTCCATTCGAACAAGCACAATGCGCAACAGCTTATCTTGGCCTAGATCAAAGCGCATATTACGATATTGCTTGATTAATTGATCTAAACACGCTTCTTTATCGTCTCCTTGATGCGTAATGTCAATATACTCGACCTCTGCTTGTCTGCTTCTATATACGACCTGCATACTCTGGTCAAATGAAGAATAATCAAACACTGTTCTTAAAATATCATGCCGTTCAACGACGAGATTAAGAGCCTTATTCAACTTGTCCAAATCCATTTGCCCTTCGACCTGAAAACAAGATAAATTCATATACATATCCTGCTCATCCGTTAAGGCATGGTAAAGCATACCCTCTTGCATGGGGCCAAGAGGGTAGATGTTTTTAATATTATGCAACTCATCTTTATACTTGTAGAGCTGTTCCATCGTTATGTTCTCTTGCGTAATATCCGTGACAGTGATTTCCGTTTCTTCTTTAGCTGCACAGTGGCTAATCAAACAATTCAAATAAGATTGATACGCGACCATCAGTTTCTCGATGGTTCCCACTTCGAATTCATCTTGCTGGTAGCCAATTGAAATTGTTAATTGGTCTGCCAGTAATAACGCTTCGATCTCTAGGGCATAGGCGCCGGAGGGCTGTCTGGAGGAGAATGCTTCATCACCATTTCCCGTCATTTCAACTACATGTTCTGTTCCAGCATGAGCCCTCTTGCCCAGATAATTAAAGGCTATTTCAGGGGACTCATCGTTCAGGCTATCGTTGGATAAATACTTGAGTATTCCATAGGCTATTCCTTGATCGGGAATTCGGCGTAACATGTCTTTCGTATATTTGATCGTATGGTTAAGTTCATCGTATGCTCTAAGTACAACCGGATACTGTACGCCGAAGCATCCGATAGTTCTGTTAACATCCATCATTGTTAATTCTTCATCCCGATCATGCCTGATCAAGCTAACCAGCGTATGTTCTTCGTTTGTCCAATCGCGAATTGCCAAGGCCAACGCAGATAACAAAAGATCTAGCAGATTCGTATTGTAGGCTTTACTGATCTGTACCAGTAACCTTTCAGTAATCGGTTCACCTAGCACAAGAACTTGTTTGTTCAACTCCATGCAAATTTACCTCTTTCCCTGGGCAATTTTGAAACACTAATGCCTTGCAGGCTCTTCCAATATTCTGCCTGCCGTTTAATTCGGTAAGCATCTACGTATTCGCTCAGTTTGTCAGACCACTCTTTGAAGGATATCGTTTTCTCAGCAAAAACAATGTCCGTTCCCTGCTCTACTTGCATGTATGCGCTGGAGAAGTCCTCAAGCAAAATGGTCCATGATGGCTCGTCGATGACTAAATCATGGATGACGATGAGCAGCTGGTCTCCCTCTCTCATTCTGAATAATCCAAGTTTTATCAATGGTCCTTGTTCAAGATCAATACTGCTTCGAATTACACTGCACTGCTCCTTAACTTCTTGTTCCGACAGATGCTCATATACGCGGAAGACATCAAGGTTTTCATTAAAGTCTTGATTAATTTGAACGACCTTGCCGTTATCATTCTTAAACACCATTCTTAATACGTCATGGTGAACCAATAGTTTATTGATAACTTCCCTTACAATGTCTGGCTTAAAACCGTCTGACTTGTATAACATTCTACATTGGGCCCATTTAGTTTGCTCTTTACCTTCTTGTTCCAGTAACCACCGTTGAATGGGCGTTAACTCGACTTCCCCCGTTATGAAATTGTTACTCCGTTTAGCATGGGGCTGTTCAATAACGTTCACTAGCTGCCTGATCGTAGGATTTTTGTATAAATGATCTGCCTCAAAGTTGATGTCCTTCGTTCTGGCTCTCGATATAAGCTGAATAGCTTTAATCGAATCTCCTCCTAATTGAAAAAAATCATCGTCGATCCCAATTGGATTAGAGCCTAAGGTTACTTCCCAAATCCGGACTAATACCTCTTCTAGTTCATTACGCGGAGCTGCGTAACCTGCACTAGTATCGTTATTTAACACAAGCATCGGCAGCATATCGCGCTCCTGTTCAGTGTGTAGAACCATGTCTGTTTCAGCTTGTCCGATGTTCGCAAAATCTTTGAGCTTAAGACCTGGATCATCGTTATGGACAATAAACTCTAGAATGTTTTTATAGGTTTCTCCCCATCTCTCGATTGTCTCTTCTTTGAACAAACTTGTCTTATACAACATACTGATATTGAACAAACCATCTTCCTCAAGAATTTCGATGACAAAATCAAAATCGGATAATTTGCTCTTGTATTCATAAGGCTCGATTTTCAGTTGATCAATAGCTAGTACTCTTTCGTCCGTTTTTTCATATACAAACCTGACATTAATGAAACCATCCTTCATTTTCTTCACTTTTTTAAAATAATTCGCTAGAAAGTTGAAAGGATAATACATATGAGCATATGCTTCTGAACAACTTTGCTTCACTTCATTGAGATAAGCTGTTAATGTCTTTTCATCCGATGGATTACTTTTGAGCACGATCGTATTTGTAAACATACCGATACTTTCATTGAATGACCCGTCTGCTCGATTGGTTACCGGGGTTCCTATCACTATTTCTTCATTGCCCGTCAACTCTTTCAACAATAGGTTGAATCCCGCAGCTAACAACATAAATAATGAGCATTTATTACGCATGGACACTCTTTTTAAATTTTGGACTAACTCTGAGCCAATCTTCATATTGACTGTATTTGCGGCAAAATCAGATTCGGCCTTAGTCGGAAAATCGGCTGGCAACTTCAGTAGGTTAATGTCTCCCGATAATTTATTCAGCCAATATTGTTCGTCTTGTTTCCTCTCGTTCGACGACAAGTAGTCGGTCTCCCATTTGACAAAATGTCTATACTGCTTGTTCACGGGCATGAGAGATTCGCCCTCATACAAACGCATAAAATCTTGCACAAATATGCTCATGGATAAACCATCTGCTATTGTATGATGAAAGTTAAAAATAAGCGTTCCTTCATTGTCTTCCCCCTCAATCAAGATTACCTTGAACAACGGGGCTTCCGATAAGTCAAATGGGGAACTGTATTGGTCAATCAGCGTGTCCAGGTCATCACAAGAATTGTTTTTGATCCATTCAATCTTAAAATCCACATGCTCTACAATTTCTTGTTTAAACTCCCCGTCTTCCATAAATAGCCGTGTTCGTAAACTTTCATGGCGCTGGACGATTTCATTGAGTACTGTTTCAAACTTTTGAAGATCCAACGTTCCTCTAACCTTCAACACGTTGACCATATTATAAGGGTCTTCATTGCTAATTGAGCTTAACGTGAATAATCGTTGTTGAATCAATGACATAGGAAGTACAAGTTGTTCTTCTTTGGACCAAACTTCCTGATTTTCAAGCCGTTTCAACGGTACCTCACCCATATAACCGGATTGGAGCATCTCTTCAATGGTTAATCTAATAGCTTCAAATACATATTCGATATCCTCGTCCGAATGTTCGGTAGAGAAGAAGCAGTTTCTTCCTTCCCATACATAAACACCTTTCTCCAGAAGCCCAAAGAAAATAACTTCAAAATCTCCGCGGAATACAAATCTGAACAAAGAACCGAAGTTCACCACTTTAATGGGTACATGAACACTGTCAAAATAAGCGTTTACTCGGGTCACAAAGTCATTCGTTTTCTTATTCAACTTCTCATACATCGTATCTTTGTTCTGAGCTATATAGGTTAGTGAAGCGTGTGCTGCGGCCATCGCCAACGGGTGATGTGAGAAGGTTCCCGCAACAAATGTTCGCTTATCCTCACAAGGCGGAACCGACGTATCGCCAAAACTCCACATGCCTCCGTCGATGCAATCCATGAACTCTGATTTTCCAGATACAACCCCAATCGGCATTCCACCGCCAACAACTTTTCCATAGGTAACGATATCTGCCTTGATGCCGAAATATTCTTGAGCTCCTCCTGCCGATATTCTAAAACCCGTAATGATCTCGTCGAATATAAGTGCAATCCCGTTCTCTTCCGTAACTCCCCTTAACTGTTTGAGGAACTCCTTGGGCTGGACATCAGGCCTTCTGCTTTGAACGGTCTCGACTAAGACGCCAGCAATATCGTTTGCGTTGTTCCTTATATATTCCAGTGATGCCTCTTGATCATAATTCAGCATGACTAAATCACTAACTACGCTATCCAAAATGCCCGGAGCTAACGGGATTGTAGTTAAACCTCCATCCTCACCGATGGACGATATTCCAAGCAACCCGTCATAGGTACCGTGATAGGAGCCCGCAAAAGTAACGATTTTTTTCTTACCTGTACGTGCTCTGGCAATTCGGACGGCCACCATGTTAGCTTCGGTACCCGAGTTGTAGAAAGCTACCCTTTCTACACCCGTTAACTGACTAATCTGTTCGGCAACGGTTCCAGCCAGCCTGCCCATAGGACCCAGAGGCATTCCTCTGCCCAGTTCTTCCGTTATTGCTTCATTGATAAAGCTTGGGTTATGACCAAGCAAATTAACGCCAAATCCCATTGTCAAATCGACGATGTTATTGCCATCAATGTCGCGAAGCTTCGATCCCTTCCCGGACTCGGCTACGATTTGATAAATCATTTCCTTCATGACAGGCCTGAAGCCTGCAACATTTCGATTATTCGCATATACTTTTCTGTAATTTTGCGTATTCTCTTTGGACTTTTTGGAGAAAACAGTATATTTTCTTTCTAAATTGCGAATATAGGTCAGTTTTAATTCATCCAGATTCTCATTATCAATTAAATCCAGTTTTTTATAGGGAACATAGTGGCTTTTAGTATCCACCAATACCGGTTTGACCTTTGGGCTGTTAGCCTGACCCTGAATGGGTTTTAGGCTTGTTTCAGAGCTTGCTTGCTTGTTGTATACCGATTGATCATTGCCGGAGATCGTAATATTTTTTAGAATGTTAAGCTGTTCCTCCATAATTTTCATCTGACTATTAAAAATTTGGTGTACCATATCGCCTACTCCATCGCGCGTGTTATCCAGCGCGTCTAAAGAGGAATGCCGTTCCTTGCTTCCCTCAGCAAAGCTATGTTTTGGCATAGTATCCGGGTCATCATTCTCCATCTCGCCAACTTCGGGTACAATATTGGAGCTGTCGTCGTCTGAAGACCAATCCACATGTTTGTCAATATGCTCGGCAATCTTCTCAACGGTATCCAATTCGTTAAAAAACATGTTTAATACAATTGAAAGGTTGAACTTGTTCGTTATTTGTTTATTAAGTTGAATGAGCACCAAGGAATCAACACCAAGTGTAAGCAAGTTTAGGTCATCCTCGATTTCCTCGATACTCAGCCCCGTTAAAATTTTAATCATTTCTTTTAATTCAGCTTTAATTTCTATTTTACGGTCAATGTGAGAATTATTACTGGACATTTGCTTTTGGTGTGGAGTCGCTGCCATTGGAGAAACACCCTTCGTTTCTACCACTGATTCAATATCTTCCACTTGATTACTGCTGCTACGGACCATTTTTCTTCCCTCTCTCCAAAGCTCTTTCTTTTGAAAAGGATAATTCGGAAGCTTCACTCTTTTTGTATCATAAGATCTATAGAATGAACTCCACTCCAAATTCATTCCTTTCATATATAGGGCACGAATAGAGCTCAACAATTGAGTATAGTTATCCGCTTCTCTTCTCATGGAAGATACAATGAGAATATCCTCGTCATTCAGACATTGGTTAGCCAAACCACTGAGTGTCGCATCTCCCCCAATTTCTATAAAAACATTAACACCTTGTCTTTTGGCTTCTTGAATTGCACTCTGGAAATCAACCGTATTGGATAAATGCTCTACCCAGTACTTACTATTTCCTAGCAGTTCTTCGGTTTCCAACTTTCCCGTTATGCTAGATATCATCGCAACATTTAAGCTTGAAAATGTAATATCACCAATACTGTTTTCGTACATCCCCTCATAATCTTTCATCAATGAAGAGTGATATGGATGCGGGATATTGAGTTTATTGAAAAAGAATTTGTGTTTAGCTTGTAGGGTTTCGATAACAAGATCGACCTCATCACTTCGGCCCGATATCGTAACATTGTCAGGTGCATTGATCGCAGCAATCGACACATTCCTGCATCCGCTTTCCTCTAATGCAGCGCGGACATATTCCACATTCGTAAGAATGACGACCATCTTGCCTTCCACATCAATGGACTCCATCATTCTTCCACGTTGTGCAATCATCAGGATAACATCATCCAAGCTGATTAAATCTGCATAACATGCCGCAGCATACTCACCGATACTATGGCCAATAAGAATAGCAGGTTTAATCCCAAGTGTATCCCACAGCTTTGTTAAAGCATATTCAATGGAGAATATGGCAGCTTGCGAATATAGTGGTCTCTTGAGTAGGGTTGTGTTCTCTCCATAAATCCCATCGAGGATTGAAATGCCAAGGATCTCTTTAAACTTCTCATTACAGAGATTCATTGTTTCTCTGAATACTTTGGAGTTTGCATAGAAATCCTTTGCAATGCCCTCATAGATAGAGCCTTGCCCAGTAAATAAAAAGGCTACTTTTTTGTCATTGGGCTTACCCTTTTGGATCAATTGTTCATGGTTTTCTCCGGTTAGGAGCTCTTCCAAGGTATTCAACAACTCTTCTTTGCTTCTCGTGACTGCTGAAAACCGGTATTTCATAAATGATCGACTAATATTAGACGTGTACGTGATATCTGCGATACTACTTTTATTGATTATCAGGTCTTTCTTGACGGAACTTACATACTCTTTTAACGCTCTTTCGTTCTTAGCTGAAAGAGTTAACAGATGGGTTGGCATTTCATCCAATGGCTCTCTATTTTCTGAGTCTGGCTCCTCAAGGATGACATGAGCTAACGTTCCACTAAAGCCAAATGAACTAATGCCAGCTCTTCTGACTCCGCTTGGCTTATGCCAGTCAATCAGTTCATCAGCGATCTTGATCTTACCCCACGAAATGTTTTTATTCGGATTTTTATAATACATGTTAGGCAGTATTTTCTTCTTTTCGATAGACGCAATGACTTTAATCAATCCAGCCATTCCAGCAGCAGCTTCCAAATGTCCAATATTAGGTTTGACAGATCCGATCAGAATCGGTTCTTTTCTATTCTTAAAGACCTCCGATAATGATTGTACTTCGATCAGATCACCTAGCGGAGTTCCAGTTCCATGCGTCTCAATATAATCGATATCGTCAACCGTTAATTGGGCATTATGTAATGCTTGTCTAATGACACTTTGTTGAGAAAGCCCGTTAGGAGCCGTAAATCCATTTGACCTGCCATCCTGTCCTATTGCGACGCTTTTCACAAGTGCAGAGACCTCATTTCCAGCATCCTTCGCATCTTTTAACCTTTTAAGTATGATGACACCACAGCCTTCTCCTCTTCCAAAGCCGTCTGCCTCAGCATCAAAAGCCCTGCACTTTCCATCCTTGGACAAACCCTTGAATTTGGAAAGCCCTACGAATGGTTCTGGAGTAAGCAATAAATTGGAGCCCCCGACAATGGCCATATCGCACTGGTTATTCCTCAAACTGTCTACCGCCATATTTAAGGCAGAGATGGAAGACGAGCATGCCGTGTCACAGGTAATTGCAGGTCCTTTGAAATCATAAAAATAAGATAACCTACCGGCTGCCGAGCCCAGAGAGACGCCTACTGTGGAATATGGAGTTATATCGGAAGCATCACCTGAGAACAATTCAGCATTAGCATATTCATACGCACTAATTCCTATAAAAACGCCTGTCCTGCTTCCTCTAAGTTCCTCTATATTCAGTGCTGAATTCTCCATTGCTTCCCAGCTAACTTCCATTAAAAGCCTATGCTGAGGGTCTATAGACGCTGCTTCAATCGCAGATAAGTCAAAATGGGTATTATCAAAAGCTTTAATATCATCTTGTAAAAATGACGCATGTCTAGTAACCATCTTTCCTTCGTCGTCAGGATTGTCGCTGTAATAGTTGTGATATTCGAATCGATCTGGTCTAATTGTTGTAACGGTATCCAAACCGTTAGCTAATACGTTCCAGAAACCTTCCGGATTCAATGCATCACCTGGGAAGCGGCAAGAATACCCTATAATAGCAATCTCCTTGTTGCTTCTTTGATCCTGAACAATCGTGGAAAGCTGTTCAATTTTAATTGCAGCTTTTTTGAGGGCCGATTTGTACTTATCAATCTCTTGTTTCATAAGCTCACTCCTATCCATCTCTGATCACTGCATAACTTTTTTTTGTTCTGGGTTAAATTGAATAAACTCACTAAAAGATTTTAAGAAAAATAACGGGATGAATAATAGCGTCATAGCTATGAAGCCTGATAATACGACGTACTTAATTGGATAAAACTCGGCCAGTAAGCCCCCCAATATCATGGCTAACGGTGCTAACCCCATGGAGAGGGTACCTTTTATGGAGGCTACCTTTCCCCTCATTTCCTGAATCACTGTCAATTGGATCGTTGATTCAATCAGTACATTCACTACTGCGTTAAACATACCGCCAATAAACAACAAAGAGATCATAAATATAAAATTATTCATCGTCACTGCAATTGTTAAAAAGATCCCTGCTAACAATCCTGAAACAGCAAGAATCAGGCTTTTGTTCTCAGGCTTAATACGAAATACAGATGTAAAAATCATTCCCGCAAGCATGCCAAGTGTGAAAATAGCAAGTGCAATCCCATATTTTGCTTCTCCCAGGTTTTCTGTGTTCTTGAACATAGGGGCAAGAAGTACGATGCTTATCGTAGCAAAAAAATTTAAAAAACAGGTCAATATAATCAGATCTCTAAGACCTTTTATCTTCCAGATATATGAGAATCCCTCCTTCATATCCTGCCAGAAATTATATTGCTGGTCCTGACTCGTTGACTTCGGTATCTTCATAAAAAATGAAAGAATAAAAGAAATGATATAGGAAATTCCATTAGTTAAGAACAGAATAGGCGGGCCTACGAAATGATACAACATACCGCCCGATGAAGGTCCAATAATTTGGGAGATAGCCCGTACTATGCTTAAATTGGCACTTGCTTGTACAATTCGGGACGAGGGGACGATGTCCGGTATAGATGATGTGACTGCAGGATTAAAGAAGGCTCCACAGATGCCTAATATAATGCCTGCAACAAAAGCCATCCAAATTTGCATAAATCCAAAAATGGCTGCAATACCAACGAAGGTGATACAGAGTCCTCTAATAAAATCCATTATTAAAATTATTTTTCTTCTGTCGGTCCGATCAATAATTACGCCTGCAAAAGAAGATATAAGAACTTTGGGAAACGTTGAAGCTGCTAATACTGCGCCCATCATCCCTGGCGAACCTGTTTCGTAGAGTATCCAAAAAGTTAGTGCAATTTCATAGATGGAATCGCCTAATGCAGAAACCAACTGTCCTTGCCAGAGTAAAAAGAAATTCGGGGTCCACAATCGATCTTTAGGTTCTCTTGTTTTCTTCATTATTCCTCCAATTGAGAGCTAAATAAAGGGAACCATGCTCGGTTAGGATTTACATCCGCTCACCCAGTACGATTCCCTTATTTGAAACCTATTTTTTCCCTATACTCCAACAATCGATAAATAATTCGGCTTGGTTAGCCTGTAACAACACTCTTACTAGCTACGAGCGTAGAGACCGCATCAATGGACTTGAAATTATTCAAATCCAAATCGTTGTTATTGATTTCAATACTGAATTCCTTCTCGATAAACATTACCAGTTGCATGGCGAAGAGAGAATTAACAACTCCAGTAGCAAAAATATCGTCATAATCGTTTAAATGCTGACCATTAAAAAATTTCCCTAAGTATTGTCTTGTTTTACTTTTAATTTCTTCCATCGTCATATATTTACACCTCTTCTTATTTTTTTGAACTTATACCAAACTGCTTGTATAAAATGGGTATGGATAGAACCCTTGGCCCGTTTTTCTTCCATGCGTCCCCGCTTCAGCCATTTTTCGAAGTAGCGGGCAGCACCGAAACTTGGGATCTTGATAGCTCTCGTAGAGAATATCGAGGGAATGAACAACGGTATCTAATCCGATCAAATCGGCCGTTTCAAGCGGTCCCATTTTATGCCCGAAACACTTCTTGAATATATCGTCTACATCCTTCGGATCTGCGACCTGGTCCTGAACAACAAACGCAGCCTCGTTCATCATTAGATGGGAAATTCGGTTAGACACAAACCCCGGGAAGTCATTAACGATGATTGCTTCTTTATGCAGAGAGGTGAGAAGTGCTTTGGTAGCTTCAACAGTCTCCTCTGAAGTATGATAACCTTTGATAACCTCCACTACCGGTTTCATTATGACTGGATTCATATAATGTGAGCCAATAACCTGCGTCGGCCTATTAGTGAGTGAGGCCACCTTGGTGATCGATATGCAAGAAGTATTAACAGCAAAGATACAGTGTGCCGGACAGATTCGATCAAGTTTTAAGTAGACTTCTTTCTTAGTCTCCCATTTCTCTGGAACGTTCTCGATAATATAATCAGCATCCTTCAATAACTCATAGTCAACAGTGAAATTGATTCGATTCAAGATAACCTCGGGCTTGTCCGCGATAAACTCTCTGGTATATAAACCTTGTAAACGAATATTGTTGGATATTTGCTCCTTTGCTTTCGAAAGAATAGCTTCAGAAATATCAACGAGTATCACATCGTAGCCTGCTAATGCAAAATTATGTGCGATTCCAGTCCCCATAACACCTGCGCCAATGACCCCGATCACTCTCACGTTCTTCTCCTCCTAAAAATAACTTGTCTCCCTATTCCCCGCCTGCCGCCACGCATTTTTTTACTGGGTACTTTGTAAACGTAAAAACTTCTTATACGTCAAGAATTTATAGTTCAGATTAATCATCCTTGATATTTTAGTTAGCGAATCTGCTAAGCTAACTTCCACAAAGCTTTCTACTCCCCAATCACCTATTTGTTGAATAGCAGCTTTCCAATTCATAGGACTTGCCATATTTTTGATAAGCTCATCTCTTAAATCTGAAGCATTTTGGATGACAGTCTGAGTAAATACTGATACGATCGGAGTCTCTCCATCTCGAATGAAAGTCTCATCTACAAGATCAATGAACGCCTTAATCCCTCGCGCCGCATAAGGAGAATGAAACCCATATGGCGTATTGATGACGGTGGCCTTGATGGCTCCCTCCTGCTCCGCGATTCGCAGAACCTGTTCGATGCTACTCTTGACACCTGACAGAACAAGGCATGACTCATTATTCTCACTGGCAATGAAGACATCGTTCTCCTTGGTGCCTTTGGCAATTAGATCGCAAACCTCGTCATAAGTCTTGCCTACGATCACGCCCATACCACATTCATCAGCATATCCTTTGGGATACTCATATATTGTCCGAAGCATGCGTAATCCATCTAAGAACGTAATCGATTGACCACAAGCCATCGCCGTGATCAAACCCATGCTATAGCCTACCATCATCGCTGGCCGTATACCCGCATCTACATAATCTTGATAAACCATATAATCGCAAGTATATATTGCAATCCAATCATAGAATAAGCCGTCGCATTCCATCTCCCGAGACTGAAAGAGATAGGCAAGTAAATCAAGCCCAGTCTCATCTTTGACGATGGAGCAGTATTGCTTTAAGATATCAAGCCTCTCTTTTTCAAACATACCCAAACAATCTCGATAGTCCGCACCGACACCCTGAAACAAAAACGCCCGCTGTGGATTAATTAACTTATTCATAACACGCCTCTTAATTCCGGCAGCAATTCGCTTTTTATAATATTTACGATTTTCTCGACATGATCATTAATAAAGAAATGCCCCCCGGTGAAATAATAAGATCTGCTCTGCTGCTCGCATAAATCAGCCCATACAATCTGCTGTTCACTATCAATCTTATCGTCTATGCCGCTCAGTACTGATATCTTGCATTTTATTTTCGTTGGTCTTTCCTTGAATGCATAGTTTTCCATGATCCTAATATCATTTTTCAATATTGGCATATAATAAGCCATAAGTTCTTTGCTCTGAGACAACTCTTCTTGAATGCCTCCTAGCGCAATTATTTTAGAAGCGAACTCACCATCAGGCATGCTGGAGTTAACAAACATATTGTCTCTTACTATGGGGGATTGCCTGCCAGAGAAAAAAATATGCTGCGGTCTATGGTACCCTTCTGCAATGAGCTTATAGTACAACTCAAAGATCAACAGTGTTCCCATGCTATGACCAAATAAAGCATAGGGCTCGTTGCTAATTCTATCTTTGATTATTGAAATGATGTCGTCGACCGCTTCTGTAATATCCTGGTAGAAGGATTGCCCGAATCTTTCCCCCCTTCCTCTAATTTCAATCGCCTCGATTTCGATCGAGGGGTTAGCAAATCTACTCCAGTTTGCATATGCACGCTTAGTGCCACCTGCAAACGGCAAGCAAAACAATTTCATTTGCACGCTCTCCTTTTTAACAGCATGGTGAACATCCTATTTAATTGATCAAGGAGTTGATCTCGGACAAAATATCATCTACCGTTTCATCATCGTTGACTTCAGCAGCGCTATCTTCTGTGGTTTCGAAGTTCATGGCTTCTGATAATAAATAATCGTTTAACTTTCTCAAAGAAGGATAGTTAAAAAATACAGATATATCTACTTGCAGATCTAACAGTGCTTTGATTTCGTTCCTTAATGAGAATATCATCAAGGAATCCACGCCTTGTTCAGTAAAGGAACTATCGATAGATAACTGGCTTTTATCGTTAAAACCGATAATTCGAGCTGCTGCGGCATGCAACATTCCTAATAGATACTCGTATCTCTCCGTTTCACCTAAACGACTCAGCGTAGTAATAACTTCCTCCTTAACGGAGGCAGTATCATTTTGTTGTCCGAATGCCTGATCCTTTGTAATAAAGTTCATTAAGAACTGTGTCACTTCATCCACACTGGTCTTCTGGCAGAATAGCTGCCAGTTCGCATCAGCTACGACAATCATAGGAAGATCCTTCAGGAATACTTTGTCTATCATTTTCATTCCCAGCTCTTTAGAGATTCCATAGATACCTTTGTTACCTATGTTCTTCAAGATAGCGCTGCTGCTTGTTGCCATTCCGGCTTCTTCCCAAGGTCCCCAGCATATCGACATCGCTGGCATTCCGAGGTTTCTTCTATATTCCGCGAAACGATCCATGAAGTAATTGGCTGCTGCATAATTCGCCTGTCCCATATTGCCAACTACCGAAGTAATTGACGACATCATAACAAAGAAATCCAAGCTCTCATCCTTCAGTGCATGATGTAAGTGAAAAGTTCCCTTCACCTTCGTATTGAATACATTCTCAAAGCTGCTCCAAGTCTGATCTTTAATCATCTTATCCTCGATAATGCCAGCAGCATGAACAACACCCTTAATCTTCATATTGTTCTGTTTAAGTTTTTGTACCACTGCGATGATGTCAGATTCGTTACTTACATCGACCTTTTCAACCGCAATTAAAACGCCCTTGCCTTTCCACTCCATCATGTTTTCAAGTAACTTGCCAGAAGCTTCGCTTCTATTCAAAAAGACGATGTGTTTGGCACCTCTTTGTATTAAATACTCTGCATAAATTTGACCAATCGTTCCCGTTCCACCCGTGATTAAATAGGTGGCTTCACCATCAATTTGGAACGTTAAATCCTCTTTATCACCATAACGCTTTGCGTTTCTAATCAACCTTGGGATATACCGCTTATGACGCTCTCTGAGGACAACCTGTTTGTTTTCCCCATACATGATTTCACCAATAATTTCATCAATCTGATCCTTTAACATTAAGAGGTCTGTATCGATAATGCCATCCCACAATGCTGTATGCTCGAGTCTAATAACCTCGGTGAACCCCCATAACGGTGCTTGATGGAGGGATGTAGGTGCCCCATCTATTTGATGCACATTATTCGTAATCACTGTAATACCCATTTTGTTTGTATAATTCAATTCCGTTATGGATTGCACGAGATATAGTAAGCCCCTGCTCTGCTGTTCCACCACCGCAAACAATTGACCTGCGCTTTGATGGTTTAAGCCAACATCTCTCGACGTGCTTAAATAAATGAGCTTGAAATTCTGGTTAGCGTATCGATTCGCAAATCTTTCCAACAGGGCTTTCATCTCGGTTTTGTTGTTGTACGAAACATAAAATACGTCATCTTCATGTTCGACGAATTGTTCCCCCTGTATGACTCGTATAGAGGAGATTCCCTTGCTTTTCAATCGATCATGGAAGCTGTCCACGATATCCGGATCATTTCCAAATAGAATCATTTTTTCATTGGAATTTGCTTGCACCCGCTTGTTTATTCTACTTTCTTCCATCCATTCCACATTATATAACATATGTTCACCGTTATTGTTTAACTCTTTGAGTAAGGTATCCCGTTCGGTTATCTTAGCCATGATATTTTCAATCTCAAATACGATTTCGCCCTTTTCGTTGTAAACATCAATATCGCCCACTACTCCGGACTTTTGAGAATCATTTACTTTCAAATGACACCAGTAACTTTCGGCCTCCCTGTAGTAATACTTCATTTTGCCCAATGAAATAGGAATGGCTGTTTTTAATGCATACTCTTCGATCTGTGAGTCCATTCTCATGCTCAATTCAGATACAAAGAATACGGATTGGAAAATGGAGTCTATGGTGCCTGCGTATACGATGTAATCTTGGGCATTGGGAATATCCTTCTTAGGTTCAATATAACAGACCCCTTCGGATTCACTCTTCCAAACCTTCGATATTCTTGTAAAACCGTCTCCTAAATTAAATCCAAATTTCTTCATCACATCATAGGCATTAAAGCCGGATGTTACTTCAGCGTATCTACCTTTAAGCTCTTCAATTGAAACACGTTTTTCAAATGCTGGATCTTGTTCTTGGGACATCAGAATATTCCCCTGACAATGTTTGATCCAATTCTCATTCGACGATTGTTGTTCCGTACTGACAAGTTCAAATTTCATTTGTTCTAGGTTTGTATCTTTAATTAGAAACTGTACGGTCCGTGTCTCGTCTTGTACCGCCGTTAACGGGGCATGAAATTCAACATTTGATATGGTACAGCTTGACGGTTGTCGAAAATCCTTTGCAATCGATATAAGCATGGACATATGGGCAGCAGCAGGTGCAATTGCTGTGTCAAAGATAATATGTTCTTGCATAAAATATGGATTCTCGCGCGTATAACTGCTCTGATACATCGTGCCATTCTGAAAGTAAGGGGTACTGATTTTCTGTCCAATAAGCGGATGATTTACCGTGTTTGATGCAGTATACACACGTTCCTCATGCGAGCACACGGGCTGCATCCAGTATGATTCCCGGTCAAATGCATACGTAGGTAATGCTACTCGATTGTGGTCGTGATTAAATTCCGTTTCTAATCCTCCCCAGTTAATCGTGACGCCATGGCAATACAATTCTCCCAGGCAATACATGACTTGCTCCCAGGCATTTTTCTTCATACCCAGGGAATTGACCAACATCTTCTCTTCACCAAGAATAAGCTTGCCCAGCGAACATAATGTTTTATTGGGACCGATTTCGACAAAAATTGTATTTTTCTCATCCTTTAATTGGGATAATGCATGATAGAACTCGACGGGATCTTTAATATGATTCGTCCAGTAATCCGCGTCTAACAATTCTTCTTTCTCCAAGGCTCTTCCGAGGGTAGCCGATATATAACCTAGCTTGCTGCTTCTAAATCCCACCTCATTCTTGGTAGCCATTCTGAATTCTTCCAATATTGGAGCCATAAGATGTGAATGGAAAGCGTGAGAGACATGTAGTCTATATACATTTATTTGTTCAGTTTCTGCTTTTTTGGATACTTCCTCTACAGCATTCTTCTCACCTGATATCACGATATTATGTTCCGCATTATGCAGTGCAATCGATACCTTATCCTCATATCCCTGGAGTAAAGCTTCAACCGTAGCTTTATTTGCATAAATAGCAGACATTGCTCCCTCTCCCGGAGCGGAATCCATTAATCGGCCGCGGAGTGCAACCAACTTAACGGCGTCCTCGAGGCTCAAGATGCTTGCTGCTACTGCTGCTGCATATTCTCCTATGCTATGACCAAGGACGATTTCAGGCGTAACACCAACGCTTTTCCAGAATTTAAGTAATGCAAACTCTATTGTAAAAATTAACGGCTGTGCGTAGAAGGTTCTTTCAATATCTTTGCTGGAATATTTGTCACTATAAATCAGGTCTGCTAACGATTGGTTTACATAGGGTTGGAACAACCGATCACATTCGTCAAATGCCGATTTAAATGTAGGATTATGGTCATACAATTCTTTTCCCATTCCTAGATACTGAGATCCTTGTCCCGTGAATAGAAATACAATTTTCTTATCCTGTTGAGCGGTCAATTTATCATGAGATATTGTTGAAATCCCCACTCTATTGTTCGTATCCAGATATGCTTGTAACCTTTCTATTATTTGTTCTCTATTACTGCCGTAAACCGTAAACCTGTAAGGGAAATCAGCCTTGCCTTCGTTGTTGGTTCCAACGTAATCTTTCATAGAGATGTTAGGATTATTTTTCAAGTATGCAAGATTGGTTTTAATATTTTCATGTAATGAATGTTCGCTTTTGGCAGAGATTTTTATAATTGAGATAGAATCTGCACCCTTCATATGATGCAGTAACTCTTTTTTAGGCGGCTCTTCTAGTATAATGTGAGCATTAGATCCACCAAAACCAAATCCGTTGAGGCCAACTCTTCTTAACCTGTCTTCTTTTTTCCAAGCTTTATTCTCGGCAACAACGGAAATCGGGGATTTGTCCCATGGGATAAAGGGATTTGGTTCATTGAAGTTCAAATTAGCAGGTATAACCTCGTTTTTGAAAGCCAACAGTACCTTGATAATGCCTGCAAGTCCTGCTGCAGCTTCCAGATGCCCAATATTAGACTTAACTGAGCCAATCTGAATCGGATTGTCCATCGCCCGATCTTTGCCATAGGTGTTGACAACAGCTTTCACCTCAATCGGATCTCCCAGTTTTGTACCGGTCCCATGCATTTCTAAATAGTCAACATCAGAATGTCTCAGTCTCGCATCTTGTAGCGCTTTCATTATTACCTTCTCCTGTGCAAGACCATTGGGTGCTGTTAATCCGTTGCTTTTGCCGTCTTGATTGATCGCGGTTCCTTTTACGATACCGAGTATGTTGTCGTTATCTTTGATTGCATCACGAAGGCGTTTCAAAATTAGAACTCCGCCGCCCTCGCCTCGTCCATATCCATTCGCCGCAGCATCAAAACTTTTACTTTGTCCATCGACAGAGATAGCCTCTAGTTTGGAAAAACACACATGCACCGCAGGTGAAATCATCAAATTCACTGCGCCTACAACCGCAGTATCTATCTCGCCTGATTTTACGGCTTTACTTGCCAAGTGAAGTGCTGTCAGGGAGGAAGAACACGCTGTATCCACGCAAAAAGACGGGCCTTCGAAGCCAAAAGTGTACGATATTCTGCCACATGCCGTACTAAACGTTGTTCCCGTAAGCGAGTAGGCATCAATCTTGCTTAAATCACCAGATTTATAGTGGGCAAACGAATATTCTTCGCCTGCAATCCCAATATATACGCCAGTGTTGCTTCCATAATGCTGCGAGATATTAATGCCCCCGTTTTCAAAGGCTTCCCATGTCAACTCAAGCAACAAACGTTGCTGTGGATCCAGCTGCTTGGCTTCTTTGGGCGATATATTAAAAAACTTACGGTCAAATTGATCGATGGGTACGTTCAAAAAACCTCCCTTTCTTGAATACATCTTTCCAGGCTCTTCTTTGTCAGCACTATAATAGTTATTCACGTCCCAGCGATCCTCAGGCATGTCGCAAATGCCGTTAATCCCATTAATTAGTACATTCCAATAATCCTCCGGACTATTCGCACCACCGGGAAAGCGGCAGCTGATCCCTACGATCGCAACATCATCCTGGTCTTCATTTTCTGCTTTATCTTTCCTCAGATCTACATTTTCTCCAACTTGTTGATCTAGTTTGTTTAATTTGTTATATAAGTAGTCAGCATACAGATTAATGTTGGAGTTCTCGAATATCGATGATACTTCGATATCAACCCCGAATTGATGAGATACTTCTTTCATAAACAAAGGTACATTAATAGATTCCAATCCGAGGCTGATGAATGGTTCATTATAATCCATGACTCTTTCGTCCAAAATATTCTCCACTAAATCAGCCAAATACGAGATGATTTCTTGTTTTGTATACAGACTTTCTGAACTCATGCCACTTCAACTCCTTCTTCCTATGCTTGAAACAATTTTTCATCTCTTGAGAACTTGCCAGCACCAAGGTAATTTCGTTGGTAATGGATTCATTAGTGAAAATATGCTTCATAATGGTCTTCTAGGTGGACTTTAATGGTATTAATGAATCGGAGTCCATCCGCTCCATCAAAAAAACGATGATCGAATGTTAACGTAATTGGAAGCATTTTTCTAACCACAATCGCGTCATTCTCCGAAACTACCGCTTTCTTCTCTGCACGATACAAAGCGAGAATCGCAACTTGGGGAGCAAAAATAATAGGCGTAGCGTACCCTCCTCCAATCGCTCCCACATTGCTTATCGTAATCGTTCCCTCACGCGAATCTGTAAATAACATTTTTTTCGACCTAGCTCTTTCGACTAGTTCCGTGATTTCGTCAGCTACAGTATGGACCGATTTTTCATTCACTTGTTTAATATTAGGAATAACAACACCTTCGTCCGTATCTACGGCAATCCCAATATTATGTCCCGGGAATAACTTTAGTGAGCCGTTGTGCTCGTTTGCATTAAACATCGGGTGCTGTTTGAGCGTTTGCGATAAGGCCTTTACAAAGATAGGCGTAAGGCTGACGTTTACCCCTTTGTGTTTCTTTAAATTTTCCTTATGGGATAACAGGTTAGTTATATCTACCTCTGCAAAAACTGTTACATGCGGTATGGTTTTATACGATTTTGTTACGATATTTGCTATTTCTTTGCGCATCGATGTCATTTTTATAATCGAATCATCGATCGGGTCGTCCAATACTGCATTGGGATAAATTCCAAGGTTAATGCCAAACTCATTCCACGAATGCTTCTTATCTTTTGTTGCAGCCAGCTCTAGCCAACCATGGCTCACATCTTCTGCCCCTTCGTCCTCACCTTGATTAATGATAATAATGATATCGTTAACACAGATGACATCGCCGGGATTATAGGGCAGTATGTCAATGACCCCAGCTACTGGTGAAGGGAGTACGGTTGTTACCTTATCCGTCTGAACTTCTACCAACGGTTGATCCTCAACGACACGATCCCCTTCTTTAACCATGTATGCAACAATGTATCCTTCAGCCAATCCTTCCCCAAGCTCAGGGAACAAAAATTCAAATTTGGTCATCACACTTCACCTCACAAGGGAAACTAGCATTTTCTCGATTTCATAAACAATTCTTTCTGCAGATGGGAGATAATAATCTTCAATTGAAAATTGCGGAACGGGGACATCAAAACCCGTAATTCGTTTTATGGGAGATCTCAATTCGCTGAACATGCGTTCCTGAATGACGGCAACAAGCTCTGCGCCTACACCACCTGTTAATGGAGCTTCGTGAACAATTACAGCACGACGTGTTTTTCTTATGGATTCCTGAATCGTCTCAATATCAAACGGATATAAGGTTCGGAGATCCACAATTTCCAAGCTAATGCCGTGTGACTTTTCAAGTTGCTCTGCAGCATGAGCGACGTTCCATATCATAGATCCCCAAGATATAACCGTAATATCGCTTCCTTCTTTGAGCACATTCGCCTTGCCTAGCGGAACCGTATAACGATGCTCCGGAACGTGATGACGTATACTGCGATAAATTTTCATTGGTTCCAGAAAAATAACCGGGTCCTCGCTTTCGGATGCGGCGATGAGAAGGCCTTTTGCATCATATGAATTACTCGGTATAACAACCTTCAACCCTGGTGATTGGAATAAAAGCGCCTCAATACTTTCCGAGTGAAGTTCAGGAGCACGAACGCCAGCTCCATATGGTGCTCTAATAATTAAAGGAACTTTATACTTGCCTTGCGTTCGCATCCTCAATCTTGAGAGATGTGACAAAATTTGCTCTAAGGCAGGATAGATAAATCCGAAAAATTCAATTTCAGCAATAGGCTTTAGACCATTAAGTGCCATCCCAATTCCGCAGCCCACTATACCCGCTTCAGACAAGGGCGTATCCACTACGCGCCGATCACCAAATTTATTAAACAAGTTCTCGGTAACCCGGAAAACGCCTCCGTTCTTGCCAATATCCTGACCTAACAGAAGCACCTTGTCGTCATCAGTCAGTAACAAATCCAAAGCTTCATTTAACGCCTGTACGAGATTAAGTTCTCTCTGCATATCAACCCTCCGTAAATTCTATTGAAGACGATCGTTGCATGAATCTATTAAAGTTACTTTCCTGCTCTTGAACATTCCAAGGCTTCTCAGATAATACGTTCTCAAACATGATGTTTGGATCTGCTTTCGGAATTGAAAGCGCATATTTAATACCGTCATTGACTAATAGCTCTGCTTCCCGATAAACACTCCCTTGCTCATCTTGATTCAATAACCCTTGTCTGCTCAGATAAGCTTCTAGACGTAAGATTGGATCTCGAGACTTCCAAGCTTCACCTTCCTCAGTACTTCGATAGCGGCTAGCATCATCTGCTGTCGTATGCGGACCATAACGATAAGTTACCGCTTCAATTAAAGTAGGCCCTTTACCACTTCTAGCAGCTTCTAATGCGTTCTTGGTCGTTAAATACACAGCAAACACGTCATTGCCATCAATCCGAACATTATCCATCCCGTAGGCAATAGCTTTCTGGGCAATTGTTTCACTGGCTGTTTGCCGAGAATAAGGTACACTAATCGCGTAGCCGTTATTTTGACAGAAAAAAACAACTGGTGCCTTGAATACTGATGCCATATTTAACCCTTCATGGAAGTCGCCCTCCGAAGTGGCCCCATCCCCGAAATAAACCAGGGAACATGCATCATGGTTCTTGTATTTGCTAGCCCATGCTGCCCCCGTTGCTTGAGGAATTTGAGTCGCAATTGGCACATAAGGAGGGAGAATATTTCGGTGATTTGGAGGTATGCAACCTTCGATTCTGCCCATCCAATACCAAATAATTTTTACCATCTCATAACCGAACGTGAGCATAGCCGCATGATCCCGATAGGTAGGAAACATCCAATCCTGTTCTAGAAGAGACATAGCGCTTCCGACTTGACTCGCCTCTTGGCCCTCGAAGGAAGCATACGTACCAATTTGACCCTTGCGTTGCATGTTCACCAACTTCCGATCAAAAACCCGATTTATCACAAGGAGCTTGTACATCTCAATTGCGAGCTTTTCATTTATTACTATATTGCCATTGCTCAGTGAACCATCCAAATTCAAAATTTGAACCAACTGCTTATTTTCCATTAATTATCTCCACCTCCAAAACCTTGGGATAGAACTTTGGACCAATGAACTTCATCCAAGCCATGTTGGCTAATAAAGGCATAAGCCAGTCTTTCAATTCCGAAGCCTACACATCCTGTCGTCATCCACTCGGTTTCACCTCGCTTGATGTTAAATTGTTCTCCAAAGAAGTGATCATGGAAGTTAAAGGAAGCCGCTGCGATCGTCCGATCGCTTGTAACCTTCAGTCTGAGTTCATACTTAAGTTCTTGCATTCTTTGATTAAAAATTTTAGCGGCTGTGTCTTCGCTGCAGAAAAAAGGGTCGCTGGCTACTTCGCAATGCCCCTCCAAACCCAATTTCTGAAATAAGGCAAACGATGCTTCCATAAATTGATGACGGCTCTCCAGAACGAATTCCCTTGATCCCATAAAGACAATCTCACGAATGGAAAAGTCCCATAGTCGTTCTAGTGTGCGATGATATTTCGATTCGTAGCGGAACGATTTACCGAGTGATGTAATGACACGATTTTGTGATTCATCATGCTGCGTGTCTTGGAATTGATGATAAGTGTGGTAACACATCGTTGGAGGCAAACAGTAGTCTACGTTCTGGCAGTGAGGAAGTAAGTAAGAACCAATTCCGTTGTTGGATTTATAATCCTCTAGAAAATCCCGATAGTTATCAATATCATTATGTAACCTTGTAACAAACATCAAGAAATGGGGGAAGGAATTGAAATAGCCGCATTTCTCTAATGTTTTAGTAGAGATTAGAGTCGGGTATCGATATTCGGTTGCTCCAAAATGGGATATCGTTAACCCTTTTATCATGCGATCCAAGTTATCCATTAAAGAGATCATCTTTTCTCCAAAGCATACCTGGCCTTCACCCATCTCATAAACCATTTCTCTTTCAAGCAGTTTATCGAACAAGTCGTCCTGAAAGCTTGTACCGCTTTTATTGGATTTCCACACGACTCGTGGCGGCAGCACTTTTTGAATCACAATCTCATTGTTAATTACAGATTTAATTTTGTCTTCAATTCCCAATGGATCCGTACCTTCCAATAGGTTTACCTCAATTCCCGTAATGGTGTTTTCAGCTTTGACCAATTGAAACTGATGGATACTGGCCGAGATGAAGTAAATGCGTTTCTCAAGTTCCTCGGCATGACCTATTGAGATTGGCCTATCTAGTATAATACTGTGAGTATTCTTCATCGTACTATCCATCCTGTCCTTCAAATTTTTTTAAAATCATTGATTTAAGTAAGTAAAGGCATCCTGCGCAATTAAGACCTGTTGGATCTGCGTACTGCCTTCTACAATTTCCATAACCTTGGCATCCCTCAGATATCGTTGAACCGGATATTCCTTGCTGATGCCATTGGCTCCATGTATCTGCACGGCGTCTGTTGCCGCTTTAAAGGCATGCACGGAAGAAAAATATTTGGCCAACGAAGTAGCAAACGTAGCACTAGTTTCATTCTGGTCCCATAGCAGACCTGCTCGAAGACATAGATGCTTTGCAGCCATCGTATTGGTTACCATATCTGCAATCATCTGTTGAATCAACTGATGGTCCTTTAAATAATGATCAAATTGTCTTCTTCCGCTAACATACTTCAAACTCGCATCCATACAAGCTCCTGCCAAGCCCGCGGCTCCCCAAGCTGTGCTATAACGCCCGTGAGTCAGGCCATTATTTGCTACCAAGGCTAATCCAAAGCCGACTGCACCTACCAAATTCTTAGCCGGTACTCTGCATTCTTCAAATTCCAGTTCAGCTAACATTGAACCTCTGAATCCTAATAATCCCGAAATGGGATGAACCGTTAAACCTGGCGTGTTTCTCTCTATTAACAGGGCTACAGCCTGACCTTCGTTTTGAGCGAAGACCAAATAGACATCCGCTCTCTGTCCGAAAGTTATCCATTTTTTTTGTCCTGAAACTACATACTCATCACCCACTCTCTGAGCTTTAGTTTGAATATTTTTAATATCGCTTCCAATCTGGGATTCCGTAATGGCAAAGGCAACCATCAATTCCCCGGAGCTCATCCTCGGCAACCAGTATTCCTTCTGTTCCTTCGTACCCCATCGCAGAATAGAAGAAGTAACCATCCCTTGAACGCCAATAATATTGCGTAAGTTGGAGCAGGCACGACCAACTTCCTCATTCCACAACCCATATGTAACATAGTCCATATTGGCGCCACCATATTTGACAGGTAGTGTCGCTCCCCAGTAGCCTTCATCGATAATTCGCTGAAGGACAGAATCTGGTACACCTTCTTCTGCGTCAATATGTCTCGCTACGGGCTCAATTTCTAGACCAACGAAATTTTTGAATTGTTGCATTTTGTCCATTTGCTGGTTTGTAAGTCCAAGATCTTCGATCTTCAAAAGATTACCCCTCTTCTTCTAAATAAAATACATCTAGCATCCACTCGAATTCTCATGCACTACCATCATTCCTTGATTTCCAAGTGAAAGGACCTCGATTCCCAATTCTAGTTGTCTCTCTCCTCCGAAAAAATCTAAAGCAATTTTGGCTCTTCTCTTTCTCTTATCAATTTTACATATATTACTTTCCATTCCGTATAAAGGTCCTGATTTTACACGTATTATTGAGTTCTCTACTATGACATTCGAGTACTCGATAATGCATTCATCATTAATGAGATTCAAGATCTGCCTAATTTCCACTTCGTCTATTTCACTGAAAAAATTATCATAATACGCATCTGTATTTCCTTCTTCTCCTAATGGAAAATTCGGTTTTCTCTGTGACCTTCCATATATTTTGTCTAGCTCAAATGACGAATTTCGAAGCATTCGATAGGACCGAGGTATTTTTTTTAGCTCATAATACAGGGATGGTGTCATCTTCGTATAGATGAGAAGATAGCCTGGAAATAACGTTTTTACCACACTATAAAATTCTCCATTTCTTTTCTCTGGTACTAGCCTTTTTGGAACAAATGAATATAAATCTTTTTGGCAAAATTGAGACTCCAAGTATTTTCGGACTATTTCTTCACTTCCTGTTTCGACAAAAAGCACATACCAACCCATGCCACAGCTCCTATATCCAAAAATTTAATTACTAAAGAAAGCAAAAGAAGTAGTTGTCATAAGTGAATATTGATATTTCAAAATACACTGATGAATGTCTGTCTTTAATTTCTGAATGTGGTAATTTCTTTGTGAATAAGCGAACTTCTTCTCGATTTATCTCTTGCTAATAGTGTTAAAACTATTTTAAAGAACATGAAAACCCCCTCTATTCAATAGTGAATGGAGGGGGAATAATCGATATTATTAAATAAAAATTACAGAGGAGAAACATATTGGGTTGCCGAATTACATCGTTTAAAGAAGTCACAAGTAGTTCCTGGAAAATCTCTCATCCGGAAATAAATTAAAAATTATTTTTTACCATATTAAGGTGAATTGAGTATTAAAATAACATAAAAACTTTTATGTGTAATTCCATACTCATTCGACACTCATTCTTTTAAGGCGAATTATCTTATAAATATCTGATCAAAAAAACGATTACATCTCAATTTATGACATAAAAAAATAGTTCATATCCATCTCGGCAACACTAATGACTAGAGGAATTATGACCTTCCTTGTATTTCTTGTAATGAAGCAATACACCGATTTTTTTAAAAAAGGGCATAGCTTCGCCACGAAACTATTTTTCTAGGATAGAATGTCGAACGAATCATATTTTCACTAGGGAAAATTAACGTGCCTAAACAACGATTAATCTTACAAAGCGATTAAATTACTTCTCTGTATAAATATCTCATGCTTTCAAATATAATTCAACATTTTTCTTGGATATAAATTCAAATTTTGTCATCTCCAAAGAAGTGATCTATTGAAAATCAGTAAGAATAAGTGAACTCTCAGATGCCATACCCAATACTCTTCCTTTCACTTCTGTGTTCACAGACATCAATGTATTCTTTCCTACCTTTCTCATTGGCTACTTTGGAGAGATCGGTTACAATAATGACATCGACAGATTTCCTGTTTAACTCGTATAATAAGGGGAAATGGGTAGATGGGAGTGAAACAAGCGAGTTTATGGTATACATACTGGCTTTTATAGTGTCTTTTGCTGTCGTGGTTTTGCTTATTCCGCCGCTTGGTCGACTGGCTCACCGGCTCGATTTTGTGGACAAGCCTCGGGAGGATGTGGAGCGTAAGCTACACAGGCAACCAATCCCGCTCACGGCGAGTTACGCGATATTTACTGGATTTTTCCTGACATACATTGCTTTGACCAAAGAAATCACTTGGGAAACGGCGGCTCTGGTCGCTGGTGGTATGCTTCTGCTAACGATTGGTACCGTCGATGACTGGTACAAAACTAAAGGCAAAGATTTTCCTGCCCTGCCCAAGATGCTCGTGCAAGTCTCTGCAGCAGTACTCGTATTTGCTTCTGGCATAGCGTTCACCGGATTCGTGAATCCCTTCAATGCGGAATATGTCATGCTTCCGATCTGGCTGCAGTTCATTCTCACGATCCTCTGGATCTTCGGGGTGACCACCGTAATCAACTTCTCGGACGGCATGGACGGACTAGCCGGCGGATTATCGGCCATCTCGGCGATTACTTTGTTCATTGTGGCCCTTGCCAAAGGTCAAAGTGATTCCGCACTCATGTCGATCATTCTGGTCGGTGTGACCATCGGTTATCTGAAGTACAACAAAGCTCCTGCCAAGGTATTTATGGGCGATGCTGGTGCAACGTTCCTCGGCTTCATTCTGGCGGTTATCGCTCTGGATGGTGCATTCAAACAAGCAACCATGTTGTCCATCTTCATTCCGATTCTGGCACTCGGTGTACCGATCTTCGATAACATCTTTGTCGTGATCAAACGCTTCATTCAAGGTAAAGCAATCTACCAGGCTGATGCGAGTCAAGCCCATTATCGACTGCTGCGTGCCGGATTGAATCACAAACAGGTTGTTGCTGTGCTCTATCTCGTCAGCACTTGTCTGTGCCTTTCCTCCATCATATTGATGTTGGTAGAGATGTAAGTATCCGCAACAAAGCGGTCATACCCGAACAGAAAAAGAGACGAGTCCAAGATTTCTTGGCTCGTCTCTTTGTTATGTTTATCTGATTCGCGCTCACTGGCTCACACTTATCTCGAAGCCGCTGGCGGCAACGGTTGTTCATGTTGCTGCCGCCCTGTCCATCCCGGCCGATCAAGTTCAATGAGACGGCGGTATCGCTCTTCCCCAGCCAGCAGTTGTTCGTGAGAACCCTGCATGGCAATCTGTCCATTTTCCATAAAAATAAGTTCGTCCATCTGTTCTGCACCGATCAGGTGATGGGTCACCCAGATCATCGTTTTGCCTTGCAAGCTGTCCAGGATAGTCCGCATAAGCTCGCGTTCCGTCACCGGATCAAGCCCTACGGTTGGTTCATCCAATATAATAACAGGTGTCTCCCGGAGCAGTACTCGGGCCAGTGCAATCCGTTGCCTTTCCCCGCCAGAGAAACGCAGCCCTGTCTCCAGCATCGGTGTATCATATCCCTGCGGCAAGGATT